>ERZ869925.8-NODE-8-length-168469-cov-7.851158_pt1 | contig 168469 bp, 247 predicted proteins | sample MGYA00579311_ERZ869925 | MGnify/ENA primary metagenome ERZ869925 (study PRJEB32216, sample SAMN09231817) | wastewater metagenome | place: USA: Maryland | collected 2016-07-30 | study: EMG produced TPA metagenomics assembly of the PRJNA472060 data set (Reclaimed...
GTGTAAGTGGAGCCTCAAGTTCAAATGGTACATCAGGTTCATCAGGTACTTCAGGCACTATAGGTACTTCAGGTTCTAGTGTTATATCGGGTTCAAATGGTACATCAGGTTCATCAGGTACTTCAGGTTCATCTGGTACTTCAGGTCTAAGTGGTCTTTCAGGTTCAAAGGGTACTTCAGGTACTAGTGGTACTTCAGGTTCTAGTGGTACTAGTGGTTCAGCAGGAGCAAGTGGGAGTAATGGGACTTCAGGAATAGAGGGGACTTCTGGTACAAGTGGCCTTAATGGAACTAAAGGAACTAATGGTATTAATGAAATATCGGGGAGATCTGGCACAGGGGGAACCTCAGGGAGTAGTGGAACTCAGGGTACTACTGGTACCTCAGGTCAAGCAGGTCAATCCGGGATATCAGCTACTTCAGGTACTGTAGGTTCTTCAGGAATTGATGGGGGTTCAGGTTTATCAGGTACCTCCGGAACTTCAGGCACAGTTGGTACTTCGGGTTCATCAGGTATATCAGGTAATGTAGGTAGTAATGGTTCATATGTAAATCTTGAAGCCGGCGCAGGTCTTTTAGGGGGAGGAATTTTAAACCAAAATAGGAGTCTTAAATTAAATATAACTGGTACTCTTAATGCATCAGGGTATACAGAGGCTCCTGACCAAGGAGTTATGTCATGGCATGAATGGGGGGGAGATATAATAATTAGAGCTACAGATCAAATATATATCCATTCAGGTTCAGGGTATATGGGAGTGGGTATTTCCGATCCTCAAAACCCATTCCATTCAGTAGAAATAATTAGATTAGACCCAACATCAAGTTTTTCAATAATAGAATCCCCAGATAATAGTCAAGCCTATACTAACCAAGGAACAAACAGACCCATAATGGGAGAACCCGATAAATGGTTGGTTATTAATATAAGTGGAAGTAACTATGTAATCCCAGCCTATTTATCAGCTTAGTTTGGAGGAAAAATCCTAATTTTTTATATTAATGGGATTAAAAAAACCTCTAAATGGAAAAAGAATACTTAAAAAAACTTTTATACATAACCCCCCATTTATCTACTGGGGGGCTTCCTCAATATTTAGTAAAATGTATAGAATCTTTAAAAGAAGAATTTGAGATTTATTTAATAGAATGGGTAGATTGTACTGGGGGTAAATTAGTAATACAAAAAAATAAAATATTAGACTTAATAGATTCTGATAAATTTTATACTTTATATGAAGATAAAAAGGAAATTTTAAGTATAATAGAAGATATAAAACCTGATATCATCCACGTAGAAGAAATTCCAGAGTTGTTTATGGATGAGGAGGTGGCTTACCAAATATATTCTCCTAACAGAGAGTATTTTATAGTTGAAACCTCCCATGATTCTTCTTTTGATACAGAACAAAAAAGATTCTTCCCCGATAAATTTATGTTTGTATCTGAGTGGCAAATTCAGCAATATAAAAATATAAACATACCTAAAGTATTAGTAGAATATCCAATTGAATATTTTCCTAGATTTAATAGAGAAGAAAAATTAAAAGAATTAGGATTAGACCCAAATAAAAAACATATATTGCATGTGGGTTTATTTACTCCTCGCAAAAACCAAAAAGAATTTTTTGAATACGCCAAAGCCCTACCGGAATATGAATTTCATTGTTTGGGGAATCAAGCTGACAATTTTCGAGCTTATTGGGAACCCTTAATGAAGAAAAAGCCTAATAATCTCACTTGGTGGAATGAGAGAAAAGATATAGAAAACTTTTATGGGGTAATGGATTTGTTTTTATTTACTTCTAGAGGGACAGATAAAGATAAAGAAACTATGCCCCTGGTTATTAGAGAAGCTATTTCATACCAAATTCCTTCTTTAATATATAATCTCCCCGTTTATTTAAATTATTTTGATAAATTTGATAACATTAAATATTTAGAATTTGATAATTTTGAAGGGAATTGTGGGTTAATTAAAGAAGAATTAATCCCTAGTATAGATTTAAAATTAGAAACCAAAGTTATAGAAAGTAAAGTTTTAAAATTTATTGAACATGATGAAGTGCCGGATGAAACTAAAATAATAAAAGAAGCAGTAATAATTTCGACTTATCCTATTACAGATAGCATAATACAAACTACTAAAGAATGTATAGAATCTGCAAGGAAAACAGGTAGAGATATTATATTAGTTTCACACGCTCCCATTCCAGAAGAATTACAGAGCATAGTAGATTATTGTGTTTTTGACTCAAATAACATTTTAACTAAACACACATTTTACGCCCAATCTTGGGTAGAATATCCAGATTATAAGGCCCATATTAATCTAAAGGGGGAAAATAATGACAAATATCATGGCCCCGCTGTCTACACTAATTATTATAATGGTCTGTCTTTAGCCTTTGGTTTAGAATATAGTTGGGTTTATTTTTTAAATTATGATTATATTATAAAAAACCCTCTATTCTTAGACCAAATACACCAAAAAATCCCTATTAGAAATTATAAAGCTTTCTTTGGGGGTTGTAAATCTCTTGAAGGGGAAACCTTATCTACTTATTTTTTTGGTGCTAATACCGAATATTTAATGTATGATTTTCCCTATATAAAAAATGATGAAGAATATAATAATTTAATGGTAGAAGTAGAAGCTGAATCTAATGGGTTAGAAAATATATTTTATCACCTTATAAACAAAACACATCTTTCAGATTTACACCACATCTTCCCTCAGGAAGAATTTGCTCAATTAACAGAAGAGAATCTGGAGCACAAAGAATACTCTCAGGTTGAATACTATACTATTCTTCCTACTAATTTACCCAACTACTTCACTCCTTTTATTCAGATATCAAATTATAAAGATAGCAGGATTATTAATTATACTTTATGGAAAGAAATACCCTATAGGGATTGGAATGGCACACCTTTACCCCCTAAATTAATTAAAACAGAAAACATAGAAATTTTCCAAAAATCTACTTTTTGGGATTTAGTAAAATATTCTCCGGAGGATATTTTTATAATAGAACTTAATGTAAGAGACATTAAAGGTAAACACTTAGAAACTAAAAAGTTTTATATTGACCCTAAATACAGAGAGAACACAATGCCTAATAATGGGTTATTTACATGGAAAGGGATCCCTCCAATTAAAGTTAAGTTAATGCATTTGGTTACAGAACCTGAAACCAATCTCAAAGAAATAAAGTCTATAGAGAATTTGAAAAAGTTTTGCCAAGAGACAAATATTGAATATGAACAAAAAGTAAATAAAATTTGGACTGAAAGACCCTCATCATATAATTGTAATAGACCAGAGGCTGTCGATGATAAACCCGGTTATTATAAACTTTCACCTGGTCACTATGGTTGTTACTTAGCCCATACAGAGGCTCTAGGAGATTATACTAACGACTCATATGATTTTGTTTTAATATTTGAAGGAGATGTTATAGTTGATGGGGATTACCAAGAATTATATCAAGCTTTATTAAGATTTAATAATATAGCTAAAGAAAATGATCTAGATTTAATAGGTTTTGGTAACCCTTGGCATAAAAAAGAAACCCCTAAAGCACAAGATGTTTATCTTAATATAAGCCCCTTTGTCCCGGCTCAATCTTATTTAATTCCTCAAAATAAAATACCAAAAATTAGAGAAACCATAAGAACATCTAAATGGGATGCTTTTGATTTATGGATAACTAATGTAGCTCATTTAAAAGCTGGAGTAGCAGATAAAATTTATACAAAACACCTTCCAGGTTTTAGCATAGTAGACCAGAAGGATAAAAATGCCCAGAATGATAACCCTTTAATATTTTCAACCGGTGTATAGAGAAGATAAATACCAGTTAATAGATGAGTTTTATTTTCCTAAAAACATAGACCCTAATTGGTTTAGAAATGTTTATAAAGAAATCTGGGATGAATATGAATATGATAGACATGGGTTAAAAATCTCAGCAGGAGGCATTGTATTAGACTTTGGGGCTAATGTTGGGGCCTTTAGTCGTTATGCCTCTTATAAGGGGGCTAATCATGTTTATGCCTTTGAAAGTGATGCTGAATATTTTGAGTGTTTAAAGTTGAATACGGAAGAAACTTTTTATGATATAACACTTATAAAAGGGTTTGTTAGTGATAGATTTGAGTTTGGACACTATAACTTCCCTACTATATTTAGTATGTTTAATTTAAATGAGGTGGATTTCTGTAAAATAGATATTGAAGGATGGGAATTTCCCCTACTTTTAAATTCTAAAGCAGAAGATATTCAAAAGATTAAACAATTTGCTATTGAAGTGCATGGGTTATACGAAAATGGATATAAAATACTGGAAATAATAGAAATGTTTAGTAAAAATAATTATTGTGTAAACTTTGAACATATACACAAGGAATATAATATTGGAATGGTTTATGCTAAAAAGAAAGATTTATGAAAATATGCCATGTTGACCCGGGTTGTGGAATTCCTATACCTCCTCCTTCATGGGGGGCTATTGAAAAAATAATTTGGGAGTTTAAACAAAACCAAGAGAAATTAGGCCATCAGGTGGAAATAAGAATGGCAAATGATATATCTCCTGGGGAGTTTGATATAGTTCATTGCCATGTAGCAAATTTAACCCAAACCCTTAGAATTAAAAAAATTCCTTATATATTCCAATTACATGACCACCATGCTTTTTTCTATGGGAAATCTTCTCCTGTTTTTTTAGAAAACTTAGAAGCTATAAAAAAATCTTTGATATCTCTAATACCTGCTAATTATTTGGTTGAGTATTTTGATAGTCATAAAGGCCTTTATTTTCCTCATGGGGTTAATACTGATTTTTATTATCCTGATAACAACAAACCTAAAGTTAGAGAATTCCTAATGTTAGCGAATAATAACTTTACAGGGGACCCTTCAATGGATAGGAAAGGGTTTACTTTAGGATTAGCTTTAGCTTCTCTTTTGAATAAGAGTATAACAATAGCAGGTCCTTCGGATAATAAACAATGGTTAAATAATAATCCTTGGGTTCTTATGCACCCTAAATTAAAATTAGTATTTGACCCTACCCAAGAAGAAGTCAGAGAGTTATACCAGACCCATAAAATATTTCTCCACCCTTCAGCTTTAGAGGCAGGCCATCCTAATTTAACAATGATAGAAGCCGCTGCTTGTGGGATGCCTATTATAGCTAATTGGGAATCCTCTACAGATTTTCACGGTGCTTGGAGAGCTCCAAGAGACATATTTGAAATGGAGAGAGGATACAGAGATATAATAAATAATTTTGAAATATATTCCTCAAGTTCTTTAAAAACGGCCCAAAAATTAAATTGGTATAATAGAAGTAAGGACTTAATTAAAATTTATAAAAGATTTATATGAAAGAAATTCTAACTAAAGAATATTTAAACATTAAAAAATTAGGAATCTCCCCCAAGATAAACTATACATTTAATTATAATTTTGTAAATGGTCCTTTTTTAGAAATATTGGGTTCCTTCCCCGGAAGATTTTTAGTCCAACATATAGACCAAAAAGATAATAGTGTTGTTTATGAAGATACTATTAATAATAATATGTGGACCCAAAGTCGATATTTATATTTTAAGGATATACTATTTAGAGTTAAAGATTTAAATAATAATAAAGTAATATTTGAACATTCTTATAATGCCCAAGGCAAAAGAGTTTACATCCATTTAGATTCCAAGGCTATTGGAGATACTTTAGCTTGGTTCCCCTATGCGGAGGAATTTAGAAAAAAACATAAATGTCATGTTATAGTATCTACTTTTTATAACAAATGGTTTGACAAACAATATCCAGATTTAGAATTTGTTGAACCCGGAACTGAGGTTTACGATATATATGCTATGTATAATATAGGATGGCATTATAATGAAAATGGGGAAGTAAATAAATTTAAAAATCCTACTAATTTTAGAGAAAATCACCTCCAAGAAACAGCAACTAGTGTTTTAGGGTTAGATTTTAAAGAGATTAAACCTAAATTAAATTTCCATATAAAATCTATTGAAACAGAAAAACCTTATGTGTGTATAGCCCCCCATGCTTCAGCTCATGCCAAATACTGGAATTATCCTGGGGGGTGGCAGTTTGTAATAGATTACTTAAATGGTTTAGGGTACGGAGTAAAAATGATAACCCAAGAACCTTTAGGAGACCCATGGCATGATTCTAAACTGGGGGGAAAATTAAAAAACGTTATAGACAAAACGGGAGGAGATTTTTCTATAGTGAATAGAGCTAAAGATATATTGGGGGCTAAGTTATTCATAGGAGTAGGAAGCGGACTTAGTTGGCTCTCTTGGGCCTTAGAAACCCCAACAATACTAATATCAGGGTTTAGTCATCCTAAAAGTGAATTTCAAGATTGTGAAAGATTATTTGTCCCTAATGAGGAAAATATATGTAATTCATGTTTTAACACACACAGATTAGATCCTGGAGATTGGGAATGGTGTCCTAACCATAAAGGAACTTTTAGAATGTTTGAATGTAGCAAAAGTATAACCCCCTCTAAAGTAATTGAATCTATAAATAAAATACTAAAATATGACCTCTAAAGAACCTATAAAACTTACAGAAGAAGAAATAAAACAACTATCAGACTTAAACTCTCAATTTCAGGGTATTAAATATTCTTTAGGAGAAATAGAATCTAAGATATTTGAACTTAATATTGAAAAATCTAATTTATATAACATATTTAAAGTTATAAAGACTGAAGAAAAATCCTTAGCTCTAAAGTTGGAAACTAAATATGGAGAAGGCATAATTTCTTTAGAAGAAGGTACTTTTCTTGCTCCTTAGCTATTTTTTGCGAAAGGTTTCAATATTTATCATAAACCAATAATAAATATTAAAATCTAGAAAAAAATGAGCGAAATTCTGATATCACCCGGGGTATTAGCAAGAGAAAATAATCAATCACAGATTACTTCCCAACCTATTCAAGCCGGAGCAGCAATAGTAGGCCCTACTGTTAAAGGGCCTGTTGGTATTCCTAAATTAGTTACAAGTTATAGTGAATATCTTAATGTCTACGGCAGCACTTTCACTAGTGGCTCCCAGATATTTACTTATTTAACTTCTATTTCGGCTTATAACTATTTCCAAAGTGGGGGTACTTCTCTATTAGTAACTAGAGTAGCCTCAGGTTCATTTTCTCCTGCTACTTCATCTCAAGTTAACAATGGTCTTCTTACAGCTTCTAATGCCTTTACTTTAGAGACTTTAGCTGAAGGTACTTTAATGAACAGTACTTCAACTGAAAGCGCCAGTGGTTCATTAGAAAGTGGTTCAATTGATAATCTGAGATGGGAAATCGTAAGCCCAAATACTTCAAGTGGGGTCTTTTCATTAATATTAAGAAGAGGCGACGATACTACTAAGAACAAATCTATCCTTGAAACTTTCAGTAATCTATCTCTAGACCCTAAAGCTGAAAATTACATATCTAAAATAATAGGGGACCAAACTATTAACCTAATAGGTTCGGGTACAACTGAACCCTATTTACAAACTACAGGTTCTTATCCTAATAATTCAAGATATGTTAGAGTTAAAGAGGTTCTACTAAAAACTCCAGATTATTTAGATAATGATGGTGATCCTAAAAACCAATATACTTCTTCTATCCCAGTAGCCCAAAGTGGAACTTTTGGTGATGCCGTAGGATCTATATTAACAGGAACTGGAAATTATTATGAAGATATAAACACTACTTCAACTCAGGGTTTAGTAGGAGCTAATTACAATGATGCCTTCTATTTATTAAATAATAAAGATGAATATAAATATAACCTAATAACAGCCCCTGGTTTAATATACGCGAATGCCGACCATTTAACTCCTTTAAACATTTTAATATCCAACATAGAAAGTAAAGGGGATGCTATTGTAGTATTAGATCTTCAAAACTATGGGGTTCCAGTATCTTCATCTGTAAATACAGCAGCCGGGGTAAACAGCACATATGCAGCTGCATACTGGCCTTGGTTACAAGTAACAGATCCAGATTCAGGTCAGTTAGTATGGGTTCCTGGTTCAACTTTAATTCCTGGGGTTTATGCTTATAATGATAAAACAGCAGCAGCATGGTTTGCCCCAGCAGGTATTAATAGAGGGGGTTTATCTATGGTAAGACAAGCCGAACGTAAGTTATCAGTGGATAATAGAAATACTTTATACACAGGTAAAGTTAACCCATTCGCTACTCTTCCAGGATATGGTGTTGTAGCTTATGGACAAAAAACCTTGGCTTCTAAAGCAAGTGCTCTTGATAGAATTAATGTAAGAAGATTATTAATAGAAATAAAAGGTCAAATTTCTCAAATAGCTAACAATTTTGTGTTTGAACAAAATACAGCCGCTAACAGAAATAGTTTCTTAGCAAAAGTTAATCCTTATCTTGAAAGTATTCAACAAAGACAAGGTTTATATTCCTTCAAGGTAGTAATGGATGATACCAACAATACAGCAGATGTTATAGATAGAAATCAATTAGTAGGAGCTATTTATATCCAACCTACTAAGACTGCTGAATTTATATACCTAGACTTTAATGTACTTCCAACTGGAGCAGTTTTCCCTGTATAAGGTGTAAAAATTTAAAAATTTAATATTTATAATAGAACAAAAAAAACATAAAAAGATGTCAATATTAAATCCTAACGAAGCTTTCTTCACTGCTTTTGAACCCAAAGTACAAAACCGATTTATTATGTATGTTGATGGTTTCCCTTCATACGTTATAAAGGCTATAAATGGGTTAGGTTTCAGTCAAGACGAAATAAAACTAAACCATATAAACATTTACCGAAAAATTAAGGGCAAATTAACTTGGAATGATGTTACGTTAACCCTTTTTGACCCTATAACTCCTTCGGGAGCTCAGGCCGTAATGGAATGGGTACGTTTGCACCATGAATCGGTAACCGGTAGAGATGGATATTCTGATTTTTATAAGAAAGATGTAACCCTTAACATTTTAGGTCCTACTCTTGATATAGTATCAGAATGGATACTTAAAGGAGCCTTTATTAAAACGGCTAACTTTGGAGATTACAATTGGGATACAGATAATGCAGCCCAAAACCTAGAGATGGTATTAGGGATGGATTATTGTGTATTGAATTTTTAACCTTAAATTAAATTTCTATTACCTATTGCGATTTTGAATCTTCTCCGTGTATTGTAAAAGATATTACGGAGAAGATTCTTTTTAGTTTGGTTATTTGAAAAATTTTTATAATTTAGATATTTATATCAAATAAATTTAATTTTTGTTTATGGAACCTAATAGTTTTAATTTTCCAACTGAAAATGTATCCTTGCCCTCTAAAGGACTACTTTATCCTGAAACAAATCCCCTAAATTCAGGAAAAATAGAAATGTATTATATGACGGCTCGCCATGAGGATATACTTACTAATCAAAATTACATAAGGGATCAAATAGTAATAGATAAATTACTCCAAGCCATGATTGCTACTAAAATCAATTATGATGATTTATTAGCAGGAGATAAAGATGCTATTCTACTCTCAGCTAGAATATTGGGATACGGTAAGGATTATGAATTTTCATATGCGGGGGAGGAAGTTAGTGTAGATTTAACTACTTTAGAAGAAAAATTTCTAGATGAATCCCTATTAAAGGAAAAAGGGAAAAATGAATTTGAATTTAAATTACCTAATACAGATAATGTTATAACTTTTAGACTTTTAACACATGGGGATGAGAAAAAAATAGATGCTGAAATTAAAGGTTATAAAAAAATAAATAAAAACGATAACCGAGAATTAACAACCAGATTGAAGTATATAATAGTTTCTATTAATGGAAATTATGATACTAAAACCATAAGAGAATTTGTAGATAATAACTTCCTAGCTTCAGATTCAAGAGCTTTTAGAGAATATTACAACAGAATATCTCCAGGCATCAATACCAAAATAAAGTATACCTTTTCAGACGGTGTAGAGGAGGACATCGATATTCCTATTAATGTTACCTTTTTTTGGCCTGACGCTTCAATATAGAGTAAATTTATTTGAATCTCTCCATGAAATGACGTTCCATGGGGGAAAATATGATTGGTATTTACTTTACAATATGCCTATTTGGTTGAGAAAATTTACCCACCATAAAATAGTTCAATCTCTAGAAAGTAAAGAATCAGATTCATCAACTAATACTCAAATAGATTTAAATAACCCTAATAAGAGTATTCTACCTCCAGTCCCCCAAGAATTCAGAAATAAAGCCCCTAAAAAATAAAAGGGGCTTTCATTATATTTATAACAAAAATAAATGGCTCTTGACCCTAAATTAATAACTAGGTTAAAACAAGATGTAGCTGATCTTAATAAATTATATGGTCAGTTAGGGAAAAAACCTATTAAAATAGATTTTGATAAAGCAGACTTAAAAACTCTTAAAGATATAAAAGAAAAAATATCTGAAGCTCAAGTCTATGTTGATGATCTTAGTTTCGGTTTTGGAAGTTTAGCTAGAGGTATTAGAGATGCTGTAAGAGAGTGGAAACCCGGTTTTGGTGATACTTCTAAAGAAATAACTCAAGCTCTTGTTAAATTAAAGGGGTTATCTGAAAAGCTTCAAGATGATGCCAAGGGGATTAATGTTTTAGATAAAGGGCAATTAGAAACCCTAAAAGACCAAATACAATCCCAAATAGAAAAAATAGAAACTCAGAAAAAAGAATTAGAAGAGGAAATAAAATTAGGAGAGGTTAGAAGCACAGGGCAAAAGCTCACTGAAAGGGAAATAGAGGACAGACAAAGAATTTTAGAAAATTTAGAGAATGAGTTTTTCCAAACTAGCGCTAATTTGGGGGAAGAACTTACCTTAACTGAAGCTTTACTTAAGAAAACACGAGAACGTTTAAAGAGTGAAGAGAGGATTAATACTTCTTTAGGTTTAACTGGAAAATTAATTGGGGGATTAGATAAACTTCTAGGAAAATTAGGTTTTGGGGGCTTAGGAGAAGGTATAGAAGTAGCTAAAATTAAAATGAGAGAATTAGCTGAAGAATTAACCTATGGAGGGGTTAAATCGGCTAAATTCACTGACATGTTTAAAGTTGGGTTGAAGGGGGTAGGTTCCCTAATGCGTAGCGTGATAAAATCTCTTAAAGATCCTTTAGTAGTGTTGGGGGCTCTCACAGTAGCATTTAAAACTCTGTGGGATATGGGAACTCATTTTAGCCATTCCATACGAGAAGTTTCTAAGAATTTTATGATAGGACATAGTTCAGCTCTACAGATGACTCAAGAACTGAAAAAAATGTCTTTAGCTTCATCTAACATACTGGCTACCACTGATAACTTAATAGAAGCTCAATTCCAATTAAATGAAAGTTTAGGTACTAATGTTTTATTTAACCAAAAACAATTAGAAACCCAAATTAGGCTAAACAAAATAGCAGGTCTCACAAATGAAGAAGCTTCTGCCTTTTTAGAATATTCTCTTTTAACAGGAAAATCTCAGGAGGTTATATTTGATGAAATAGGGGCTATTAATAAAGGAGTATTAAGCAATAGGAAAGTATTACAAGAAACCTTAAGCATAAATGGTCAATTGGCTGTTCTTTATGGTAATAATCCTATCCAAATATCTAAAGCAGTAACCCAAGCCCAAAGAATGGGTCTTACTTTAGAACAAACAAGAGGAATTGCAAAAGGTTTATTAGATTTTGAATCTTCTATTACAGCGGAGTTAGAGGCCGAATTACTTACAGGCAAACAGATTAATTTAGAACAAGCTCGTTATTTGGCTTTAATGGGGGATACTGCAGGGGCAGCTGAATTAGTCTTAAAGCAAGTAGGAAGCCTAGGGAACTTCCAGAACATGAATGTAATTCAACAGGAAGCTTATGCTAAGGCTCTAGGGATGGGGGTTGATGAATTATCTAATTCTTTAATAAAACAAGAAAAACTTAATGCTTTAGGAAAAGACCAAAAAGAATTACTACAAAAAAGAATTCAGAACCTTAAAGATGCCGGCCGATTTGAAGAAGCTGCTCTTCTAGAAGCAAATGCCCTAAAATATAAGAATGTCAAGTTGGCAGAAATGGAATTAGATGCTAATGAGAGATTAAGTCAAGCTGGATTAAAGTTTAAAAGTTCTATTAGTGCTCTTGTAGCGGGGCCTTTAGGAAAAGCTGTAGAATTAGTAGCCGATATAGTAGAAAGTCTTTCTTTGGGTTTAGGGACTTCTAATCAGATAGGAGATTCAACCCAAAAACTAGCTAAAAATGTTGGGGCTTCTAAAGCAGGGTTTGATGGAATTTTAGGAGTTGTAAAGAGTATTAGTAGTGCTCTTGGTTGGGTTATTTCTAAAACAACTAAATTCTTAGGTCTACTAGGAAATATACCTATAATGGGGGATGCTCTAAAGGGATTAGCAGGAGCAGGCGCTATATTATTAGGGTTAAAATCTTTAGGGGGTTTATTTAAATTCTTTACTAAAGGAACTTTGACTAACCCAATGATAACTAGAGATATTAGTGGAGGAGCTGGAGGGGGGATAGAAGATACTCTAGTAGGGGGAGGTAAATCGGGAAAAACAGGAGGGCCCCTTAGAGATAAAAAAGGAAGATTCATTTCTAGAGCTAGATCCCAAAAAATAGCTAAGACTGCTGGTAGATTAGGAACAGTTGCTTCTATAGCCCCCACAGCTATGGCTTTAACAGGAGGTTTAATCCAAAGCAGAGGAGAGAAACTTCAAGAAGAGGGGAAGAATGTTTCAGGAACTGTAACTTCTAATGTGGGTGAAAGTTTAACCCAAACAGGTACTAAGGGAGTAGCAAGTCAACTCTTAAAGTTTGGGGCTAATATGGTAGGGAAAGGAGCTTCATTTTTAGGTAAACTAAATCCTACTGAAATTGTTAAAAAATCTTTTGGTAAATTTGGGGGAAAATTAACAAAAGTTCTTCCTAAATTCCTTAAAGGTCTTCCTGGAATAGGGGGGGCCCTAGAATTAGTATTAGCCGGTAGAGATGTTAATAATCTTATGAAGGAAGGAAAGCCTCGTGAGGAACTAGAACAACTTGTTGGCAAAAGATCATTACAGGCTTTAGGGAGTATAATAGGGAGTGTAGGGGGAGGAACCTTAGTTCAAGCACTAAACATAGTTCCAGGATTAGGAGTAGCATTGACTCCCGTAGCGGCTTTGGCCGGAGATTTTATTGGAAGAAGTTTAATGGGGTTATTAGCTGATACGGTAGGAGCTAAACCCTTAGGTAAAATAATATTAAATACTTTTGGTCCTAAAACCCAATTAGCCAAAGGGGGTATTGTTACTCAACCTACTCGTGCCTTAGTTGGAGAAGCAGGGCCTGAAATAGTTTTACCTCTTGATAAATTTTATTCTAAGATAGATAAATTAATCCATGCCGTAAATTCTAGAGAGTTATATTCTAGAAAGAAAGATTCTCCTCTTACTAAATTCCCTTCTAAAGTATTCTATATTCCTTCAGATAAAATTGAGAGAGAAAAATCTAAATATCCTTCAAAAGAAACTTTATCTCCCAAAAACATAAAGACAAGCATTGAACCTAAGTTCAATATTGTTAATACCAATTTATCTAGTTCTATAAAAAACCTTGTAAAAGAAAAATCTAAATACCCTTCAAAAGAAACTTTATCCCCCAAAAACCTAAAGACAAACATTGAACCTAGGTTCAATGTTGTTAATACCAATTTATCTAACTCCATAGAAAACCTTGTAAAAAATGAATCCTTAGTTTTTGATAAAATCCAAAAATCGGCTTTTAAAACAGAAAAAATCTTAGATTCTAATAACATTTCTAAAACTAATTCTTTTTCAGTAGATACTAAAGTAATATCTAAAGAGATAAAAAGTTTAAATTCAGATTTAATTCGTGATAGTAAAGCTTCTGAAACCAAAGAAATTTCTAAATCCGAGGTTGAAGTTATCAAACCCCAACAAATTTCTTTAGATAAGCTATATGTTAAAATAGATGAGCTTATAGGAGTAGTAAAACAAGGGGGAAATGTGTTTTTAGATGGGAATAAGGTAGGTAAGGCACTAGCCCTGGGAACTTCTCGAATGGGTTAATATTTATAATAAAACTAAAACCAAATTATTATGGGACTAAAAGACAAATTAGTAAATCAAGGAGGCTCTATATATTCAAAGTATAATGGAGGCCCTGGGGTAATTAATCCGGGAGTAGAAAAGACTTCAAAGTTACATGCCCAAAACCAACCAGGATATTCATTAGATGGATCTTTTGCATCCATAGTAGGTCCTGCTTATAATTCATATGATGATGGAGTTACCAACATTCTCCCCATCCCATCAGGCTTAGATATTAATGGAGTTCAACCTTCAGGCCCTTTAAGTGCTCCGGGTGTTAATCCTATAAATAACTCATTTTCTGGTGGAACCTATAGAAATAACCCTCCTGAAGGTGTATCTTTCTAATAAATGCTAAAAGATCTTAAAACTAATTTAAAATCTTTAAAATTTGGGAATGACAGGCCTGGAGGAGGCTCCAGTAACCAGCCTTATATAAAAAAGGAAATTCCCGAAGGGGAAAAATCTAGTATTGCAAGCACTGGGGGAACTGATTTTATATTAAGAGGGGGGATTTTAGCTCCTGTAAAAGCCGCTGAAGATGTTGGTAGATTGTCTCTCATGTTTGTCGATAAGGGTTCTTTATTTTTATCAAAACAGGAGTTGCTATCTAGAATATCAGTTAAAACTGAAGCCTCTTTTGGTTCCGGTTATGCTGGGGGGGCTTTGAATGCAGGGGTATATCTTCCTTCTTCAACTCTAGCCCAAGCAGGGAGTGGGTTTCTGGGTAGTCACTTAAATTTTTTGGGGCTAGATCCTACTTCTCTTTCTAGTGGGGGTTTAAACGATTATGATAAGGTTGTAAAAAATAAATCTACAGACCAGAATAGGTTAGTAATTTTAACTAATAAATTAGTAAATCCTTCTGTTAAAGAAACTCAAACTTTAATAGATATTCCTCAAGATTTCACACAGGGGATTGAAGGATTTGAACCCCAATTCCAAACCCAAGTAGAACAAGAATATAATGACCCCTTTAATGTTTTATCCTATAGTGGGGGGCCTGGTTCTACTTTGGGAGTAGGAAAAACTGACATTAGATTAGCTGAACATAGAGTAGGAAGAACTTTATCTCAACTAAAAATAGGAGGGTTTTATAATGAGGATAAATACAATTATTCTATTTTTACTAAAGAAGGAGGGACCCCTTCTATAAAATTTGAAAATGCTTCCCCTCAAGAAGGAATTTATAGCAAATATAAAGAATTAACAGGAGTATCTGTTGAAACTAACCCCCTAAACCTAAAACAGGGGACAGGGAAAAATAATATTTTACTAAAAAATTCAAACTTCTTTACTGAAAATGGATATGATTATGGAGTATTTAGTATAGTACCAGTTATAGGAAGACATTCAGAAGAAAGTTTTCTTAAAGATTGGATGAATGCTCCCAGACCTACAGGAGCATCCCACAAATATTCAGAACTTACAGGTGTAGGGGTAAACCAATTATACGATTTAATCACTGGAAGTCTATCATTCATCCCAGCATGGGATAATTCATCTTATAACCCAGAACTCCAATCGGCTAATAATTCTTCTACTTTTACTCAGCTCCAAATAGTAGAAAAAGAAGGAATAGGTAAAGGGGGAAATGTTACTTTATATCCTGAAGATTTTAGAGTTAAACTTTTAGAGGGGAAAACTGAATCTCGAATATTATCTTTATCTCCTAATTATACAAATAAATCTATCCATACCAGAGTAAATTTAGGGGATCCTGGTAAGAAAAATCAAAGTGATGGGAGTAAAAATGTTTATGACTATAGTATATCAGATTTCCCCGTAGATAAAATAACATCTTTAGAACCTTATGAATCAACCCAAGCTAAAGACCCTCAGGAGATAAATGATTTAGTCCAGTTTAGAATAGCGGTTTTAAATAACAACCCTTCATCTCAGAATAAGGCTGTTTATTTACACTTTAGAGCTTTTATAGATAATATGGGGGATTCATATTATGCTAATTGGAATCCTATTACATATGTAGGGAGAGGTGATACTCTTTATAATTATGAAAGTTTTACAAGGAATATAAATATGTCATTTACCATAGCGGCTCAATCTAAAGCAGAATTAATCCCTATGTACAAAAAGTTGAATTATTTAGCATCAACTTTAACACCGGATTATAGTTCGGGGGGTTTTATGAGAGGAAACATATTAAAACTAACTATTGGGGGGTATGTATATGAACAGCCCGGTTTCCTTACAGCTTTAAACTTCGAAATTCCTCCAGAATCTCCTTGGGAAATAGGAATTAATACTGAAGGAAATACTGATAATACTGTTAGAGAATTACCTCATGTTATAAAGGTAACAGGGTTTGCCTTTACTCCTATCCATACATTTTTACCTCAAAAGTTTGATCTTAGTACCAAAAATCAAAAATACATATCTTTAGCTAATAGAGGAGGTTCTATCTACTAATGAAACGTTATAATAAAATATCCCCCCTAAAGAATATTAATCCCGATGTAGGGACATTAAATACTCCTTATTATAAAACAGTTTTCTACCCGGAAATTGAGTTAGATGAGACCGATATATATGTTGTAACTGATTTTGGGGATAGGTTAGATATATTAGCCAATCAGTTTTATAACGATAGCACTTTATATTGGATTATATCAATAGCTAACCCTGATAAAGTACATTTAGGGTCTCTATTCATCCCTGAGGGTACTCAATTAAGAATACCCCTAAAGGTGGATTCAATATTAGATAGTTTTTATAATTTGAACAATTTATAGTAATGGGGAACATTTTAGGAAAACCCTTTGAACCATGGGTAAAAGAACAAATAGATGTTAGACAAGAAGCTTTAGGTAAGCTTTCTAATATTTCTCTAAATAATCTAAAATATTATACTTCCAAGACAGCATGGGTTAGATTGGCTAGTTCCATAAACGTAACATCTGATACGGGGGGCATTTATAATGAGTTAATTAATATAGGAATCCCCCAAGACTTAATATTAGGATCTAATCTAGCTAAAAACTTCATAATCCAGGGGGGTCCTAGGTCGTATGATTCTCCTGATTTAAATCAGGGCTTAAACAAAGGAAACATTTTTTCGGGGGCTTATGGTTGGGGGGGAATACAAGAAAGAGGGTATGTTCCTATGCCCTCTATAACTAGAATTGAAACACAACCTCTAAATAATGGGGCTTTAACTAAAACTACTATAGATTTAACTTGTTTTAACAAAACCCAATTTAGTCTAATAGATGCTCTATATTTGAGACCAGGATATACTATTTTATTAGAGTTTGGATGGAGTTTATATTTAGATAGAGATGGAAATCTTAATTCTTTTGATAATTTCCACAGTACACCTTTAAACTATCTATTTTCAGAGAAAGATCAATACAAAATATATAATGCCATAAAAGAGGAAAGAAAAGTTCATTATGGTAATTATGAGGCTGTATTTGGGATGGTTACTAATTTTAATTGGCAATTTAACCGAGATGGGAGTTATAATTGCCAAATCCATGTTTCAGGAATGGGGGATGTTATAGAATCTTTAAAGATGAATATATCTATTCCCCTTAAAGAAAACCTTGCAATAGAAAAAGAAGAAACCCAAGACACCGAATCTTCTTCCCCTCTTATAGCTAATGCTTATAAAACTTCCCTTAACAAAATACTATATCATTTATACCAAACATACCCTTCTATTAGTTCAATAAAGTGTAATTCTTTAAAAGTTAAAAAAATGCCATTTTTAGATCCTACTCAAGGGTTTAAAACTGAAGATGTTATAATAAATAATGCTCTATTTTCTCTTCCTGGAGTAGTTAGTGATTCAGGTCAAAATCAATCTCCCCAAGTCTATATTACTTTTGGGGGATTGTTAGCTATTATCCAAGCAAATTTTCTATTATATAACAACAAAACTCCAGGTAACAAAATACCTATTACTTATTTTGATGTTGATTTTAAAGATATAAAAAAGGATGAAAATTTCATGTTTACATTTCCAGGACATTTTTCAGCTAATCCTAAAGTGTGCCTTATTCCTTACCAAAATTCAGTTAATTTAGGTAAAATAATTCAAGCTTCCCCTGAAAGATCTAAATATGAAGTATTAGGGCAAGAGGTTCAAATTTCTCAAAACATTACTCTTCCTAATTATGAACTAAATGAAAAGCTAAATGAATTTTCATATTGGGGGGTTGGGGGAGCTCAATATTTGGGTCGTTTAACAAGTATTTTTGTTAATATGAATCACATAGCCTCAGTTTTAAATGATACTCCTAAAAATGAAGATGGTTCTATTTCTCTGTTAAAGTTTTTACAAACAATAATCCAAGATATAACAACTTCCTTAGGAGGAGTTAATCAGATACAAATCCAAAGTACTATAGATGGGAGAATTGAATTTGTAGAAAACAAACCCCAAAGATTTAACATAGAAGATAATAGTGTTGAGTATTCTAAGCTAAATATATATGGGGTAAAGGATAATATGGGTAGTTTTGTTAAAGACATAAATTTATCAGGTGAAATATCAAATGAATTTTTTAGTCTTATAGCTATAGGAGCTCAAGCTAATGGGAACCAACCTTCAGCCGATGCAACTTCCTTTTCTAGTTATAACAGGGGTTTAATAGATAGAATTGTCCCTCAAAAGAACTTTTCAGAATACGAATCTCAAGAGAAAGAAATCTCCAACCCTATAAATACTATTAAAGAACATTTTAAGACTAATATAAACTCGGGACCTCAGGGATTATTTAGTCAAATGTATGGGGCACTGAATTTTTCTTCAGAAAACATTGAAGCTTTAATTTCACATAATACCCAATATGTTAATTTAATAGAGGGAGAATTAACTAAACTAAAACAAATTTCATCTCCTTTCTTTTTACCTTTTAATCTTAATTTAGAGGTAGAAGGCATATCAGGAATATCTATTTACCAAAAATTCTTTATTTCAGAAGAAATTTTACCCCCTTCATATAAGAAGAGTAAGATAAATCTTTTAGTTAGAGGGATAAACCATATCATATCTCAATCCACCTGGACTACTAGGATAGATACAATATCTACCCTATCAGATGTTCTATCTTCAATAGTAAAGCCTGACCCTCTAATTTTAAATTCAGGCCCTTATTCAATATTAATACCTGAATCAAATCAAATTTTAGGCAAGGCCAAAATACCTACAAGTTTGATATCTATGCCCCCCGCTATTTCCCCTGAAGACCCAAATCGTAGAGAGGCAATGGAGAAGAGTTTTATAGGGGTGTTTAAAGATCATGGTCAAACTAATGGAATGTGTGCCCGTTGGGTTTATAATTTGGCTTATAACTACATTAAAGCTCTAAGAGGAGATAATAAAATAGCAGGCCCCCAATTAGCAGCTGAGGGGAATGCTAGGGATAACGTTAAATTCTTTAGTAACTTAATGGCTTTAGGATACACTAGAACTCAGGTAGGAACCAATATTACTAAACAGCAAATTATAAGTTTAATGAGAACTTCTGTTTGGGGGTATGGGGATATTGTAGTTTATTATTGTAATGATGGGGATTTATCATCTTCTCATGTTAGATATGGGCATACCCAAATATACGTCGGAAGTTTAAATTTATCAAAATGGGCTACCTCTGTTAAAGAAAATTATTCTCAATCTTTTGTTTATGGAGGTAAACCGGGTGAAAAATGGGATTTTGTAGTATTCAGAGCTCCTATAAAATAATTAAAAAATGTATATTCCTAAAAATAAAATAACAACTAATTTATTCACCAACACCGGGGAGTTTATAACAAAACAAACCCAGGAAATTTACATTGGTTTTTATTGGAAAACCTATGAGGGGAGATTCTTTACAGGGAAAACCCCAAATGATCTTCCTACCTATGAATTAGAGAAAATAAAAAAAGTAGAGGAAGGGTTTAATGTATTAAATAATCAATCCGAAATAGCTTTAATGGATACACCTTTCCCTTTTGGGGATAATTTAGGTCTTCCTTATAATGAATCTCTTGTTATAGGATATTCTAAATTAAAAAAGATAAATTTAAATAAATCTTCTCGTAAAAACTTACCCAATTCTTTCTATCCTAAACCTACCCCTGAAGATTATGAATTAGGAGTATTTACTAGATATTTTGTTGTTAAATCAAATGAAAATCTTTATTGGGAGGTAGATAAAGATACTTACAGCAATATCCTTAGTAAAAATGAAGAATGGTTATGGGAACTTTATATTCCTTTTAAACTACAATGGACTTTAAAGGGAGATAAAAAGGAAGTATATGAAACTAATAAAAAAGAAACCCAAACCCAAGAAAAAAACCTTAAAAAAACTGGATTATCTAAATTTTTACGAGACGATTACCTAAAATTTTATAAAGATTAGGATTTTGGAAAAATTTTTCGTATATTTATAAACAACAATAAAAAAATATGGACTCTTTTGATTATAAAAAATATTTAGCAGAAAACCCTCTACTTAAGGAAACTTTATCTAAATCAAGTAAAGAAGAAGAAATTGAAAAGATAGTTAAAGAAAAGTGGCAAAAGCTTTATAGAGAGGCAGGGGCCCAATCCGTAATGATAGATGATTTGCCTGATTCGGCCCTAGATAAGATAAATGATAAATTTAAAAAAGAAGCAGAAGCCGAAAGTGAATCTGGGATTAAGGAGCAAAAAGAAACCAATTTTTCAATAGAAATAACTAATGACCCTAAAACCCTAAAAGGGACCTCTGCTGATGGGTATTGTGATTCTGGGATTACTTATGAGGATTTAGTCAAGATATTTGGAGAGCCAATTAAATACGACCATGAGGAAAACTACAAAACCCAGGTTGAATGGATTGGTCTTCTAGATGGGAAGGTTTTTACTATATATGATTATGAAGGGCACAATTATAAACCGGTAGAAGAATTAGAGGGAGATGATTTCCATATAGGAAGCAAACGTGGAGGCATGAGTGATTTAATAAATGAATATATCTCTTTAAAAAAACAAGAACAAAACAGTGGAGATGGTATTGAGGAAGAATTAGAGAATAAAAATTCATTTGATTATAACAAATGGAGAAGAGTATTTAACAATAAGCCAATTGCCTACATACAGGTATATCTAAAGGACCCTATGGGGAATAAAAAAAGATATAAGGCAATTTTAATATATGAAGAGAAAGAGGATTCAGATTCATTATATTTTAAGGAATTGTTAATAGGGGGATGGGGGCAGGAAGGATCACTGCTTTTTGCCGTGTCTAACATGCAAAATAAACCCCCTAGATATTTAGGTGTAGATGAAACAACCATGTTTGAGGATGAAAATAGATTTAATAAATTTATTGATGGGATAAAAAATAACCCTGAAACTACTATAAAAAATCTTTGGACTGAATGGTTTGAAGGAGATTTGGAGTCAGATTTAAAAAAATGGATGGATACAGGAGTATATAAGGTTCATAAAATAACTATAGAAAAAGTTTAATAAGCGAAAGTTCATAGTGTGTTTAGATTTGGAGCCCTGAAAAGGGCTCCATATTTTATATTCAAATTTAAAGGTTATGTATTGGTTAGTTGAAACAGAAGAACAATTACAGTCTTTTTTAAATCTAAAAGTAAAAGAAGCCTTTATAGAAGTAATCCCTTACAACTATAACACCCATCCCTCACAAAATGAAATTTGCGCTCTTTATATAAAACCGCTTTATAATTCCAAAGGATTTATAGTGCCCAGGACGCACACTGAGACGTTTTCATTGAGTATAGACGCTATTATACGCGCTATAGAAGGTGTAGATGTCGCATATGTGCGCGATAAAAAAGAATTCATACATTATTTAGAACATCCTAAAGTTATAGATGTTACTTTATCTTCTAAATATACCCCTACTTCTACTAGGGCCCACAAAGCACTATATGATAAATACCCCCATAAGGGAGATATTAACTTAATAGTTCCTATAGTAAAACACTATGAGTTTTGTGAAAAAATATACCAAGAATTAGAGTCAGACATAAAAGAAATATCAAATAATTTATCTTTAATTAACCCTTTCTATAACAACAAAGCTTCTTTAATATTTAATATTATTGAAAGTTATGGTTTAAAAGTTAATAAATTTATATTTGAACAACATTTTCATTCTGTTGAGGGGGAATTTGTTTTTACTAGATATGATTTTAAAACCCTCACCACAAGACCTTCTAATAAATTCGGGGGGGTAAATTATGCGGCTCTCAATAAAGAAAATGGATGCCGTAAATCTTTTATTCCTCGAAATGATATTTTAATAGAGATAGATATCACAGCTTGCCATCCTACACTATTAGCTCAACTCATAGATTATGACTATGGGGATAGTAATATACATGAGGTTTTAGCTCAAATGTATGGGGTAGATTATGCTACAGGCAAAGGGATAACTTTTAAACAATTATATGGGGGGATTTTTGAACAATATAAGGAATTAGATTTTTTTAAGAAGGTTCAACAATACACAGATGTTTTATGGGATAAATTTCAAAATGAGGGGTTTATAGAGTGCCCCTTATCAAAGCATAGGTTCTATAGAGATAAGTTAGAAAAAATGACTCCCCCTAAATTATTAAATTATCTTCTACAAAGTTTGGAGTCCTCTACAAATCTTAATATAATGGAAGATATATTAAGGTTAACCTTTGATAAAAATACTAAACTAATACTCTATTGTTATGATAGCTTTTTATTAGACTTTGATGAGAAGGAAGAAAATTTATTAGAGGAAATTAAAAATATCTTTATAAAGTACAAATTTCAGATAAAAGTAAAATCTGGTTATAGTTATGGTTTTAAATAGAAGAGAAGATATGTATAATAAACATGCTGGCCCCAATAACGAAATGAATAATAGACTATTTGCTACATTCACACATCCTCAAGATTTAGATGGGTTTATACAAAATTTAGTTACTTCTTATGATATAATGAATAATAAGATATTTATTCTTCAGATAAAGGGGAATGATAATGAGTATGTGTGTACTTATAATACTGATAGTGGTAATATAGACGAAATACCAGATAATACTATTTTAGTTCATAGGAAAAAAGAGACAAATACCCTATATAGTTTGAATGGATTAAATGAAATAATAAAGTCTCTAAATAGTGGGGTGGTAGACGTTAAATTTCCCATTACTTGGAATCACTATAGAAATAGTATAATCTTAACACAAAGAGATGAATTAAAAATTCTTAAGACTAAAATATTTAAAATTATTGAATTATGAAAGGGTTTGATTTAAAAAAATATTTAGCTGAAAATAAATTATTGCAGGGTTCTGAAGATTCTATATATGTTGACTGGGAAGAATATGTTAATCCTAATTTTATTGTAGTTACATTAAAAGATAATAAAAAGTTAAAAATAAAAGAGAAGAGTATTAAAGGAGGGGCTAGAACATATCAAGCTCTCCTTCAAGCTTTTAATGAGAATAGATATGATTTATTAAATCCTATAATTTCCAAAATGATTCAAAATCTATCTAAACCCCAAACAGAATTAGAAGAAGGGGGGTATGATAAATCATATCAATCTGAAAAAGAAGCCATAAAAGACTTAAAAAACGAGGGGTGGAGGGTTGTAGGAGTTGATAAGGATAATGGGGAATATTATACCATTATGAGAAAAGGGGGAGAAACAGCCTTTGTATATGAGAGCGGAAGAGTTCAATTTGAGTTTGATGAATCCAAAACAGACTTATCTGAAGAAGAAGAAAGTGGCATTGTTCCTACTCGCAATAAATTGGGGGATAAGAAAGTTCGTATTGTTATTGAAGGGCCTGGAGTAAAAGATAATAAAAGTAAAATAGAACTCTTATTAAAAAAACACGACCCTGATAATGAAGTTAAATACTTTGAAAACACCAGTAAGTTTGTGGGGATATTCCGTTTTTACAAAATAGATCCTTTAAAAAGGGACCTTAAGCCTTATAATGTAAATGTTGCTGAGAAAGCTTTATCGCAAGCTTTAAAAAAGTCTTAATTAAGATTGGAAATCTTAACCTAAGTTATTATATTATTGCTGTTATTTAAAAATAAAAATCTTATGGATGTTAATTTAATGAAAAAGCGCTTGGATGCCCTTAACGCCAAGGCAAGTAAAAAAACTGAAAACCAAGAATTTAAAAGTGTTTTCTTTAAACCCGTAGTAGGGAAGCAAACTATTAGGATTGTTCCCTCTAAGTTTAATCCTAAAGACCCCTTTACAGAAATGTATTTTTATTATGATATGGGGGGTATAAAAACTTTGGCTTCTCCTATTAATTGGAAGGAGAAAGACCCCATTGTTGAATTAGCTAAGCAATTAAGGCAAACTAATGAGGCTGAAAATTGGAAATTAGCCAAGAAATTAGACCCTAAGGTAAGATACATGGTGCCTGTAGTTGTTAGGGGGGAAGAAGATCAAGGGGTAAAAATATGGTCATTTGGGAAAGAAGTATACCAAGATCTTCTAAATATTGCAAATGACGATGAGATTGGGGATATTGATGATGTGGCTGAAGGGAGAGATATTAAATTGGTAACTGTGGGTCCTGAGGTTACAGGTACTCGTTACAATAAAACTACAGTTAGTCCTTCTATGAAGGTATCTCCTTTAGCTAAAACTGAAGAAGAAATAACAGCCTTACTTGAAACCCAACCTAACCCTAAGGAGGTTTATAAACGTTATACTTTTGATGAAATCAAAGAGGCCTTAAGTGAATGGTTAACTCCGGAGGATGAGCCTGAAGGTAGTGATAAGGAAGATGATGATGATGATAAACCTCAACCTCCTAAGAATAAGTCTTCTGAATCTACCACCGTTAAGAAAGGAAGCAATCCTCCTCCGGGTAGAGGCTCTAATGCTGCTAAATTTAAAGCTCTTTTTGACGATAACACTAAAAACCCTGAGGAAGACGATTTACCTTTCTAAAAGACTTAAAATATGGCTCAAAGAGGAAGGCCCCGTAAATCTCTATCCGAGGCAGTATCAAATGAATTAAAATCTAATTTTAGTTTAGGAGACTTTAAAAATAAGAAAGGGTTAAATTCTAATGTAGGATTTAAAGCCCAAACGTGGATTCCTTTTAACCCTGCATTACAAGAAGCTCTCTCTATACCAGGACTTCCTATGGGTCACATAACAGTGACCCGTGGGAGATCTGATACAGGTAAAACTACTCTTTTAATTGAAGCCGCTATTGAGGCTCAAAAATTAGGAATTTTACCTGTCTTCATAATGACTGAAATGAAGTGGGATTTTGCTCATGCTGAAATAATGGGGTTAGAAGTAGAAAAAATTATAGACCCTGAAGATCCTTCTATCATAGAATATGATGGTTTCTTTTTATATGTAGATAGAACTACTTTAAGTACCATTGAAGATGTTGCTTCCTTTATTTTGGATACGTTAGATGAACAGAAAAAAGGAAATTTACCCTACGATTTATTGTTTTTATGGGATTCTGTAGGTTCAACTCCTTGCAGAATGAGTGTTGAAGCTAAGAATAATAACGCCCAATGGAATGCCGGAGCTATGGCTACTCAGTTTGGGAATTTTGTAAACCAAAAGTTTACCTTATCTCGAAAGTCTTCTTCCCCATACACCAATACTTTCTTAGTAGTAAATAAAACAGGAGTTCTACCAGCGGAAAATACTATGTCTCGCCCTAAAATGACAAACAAAGGGGGTGATACTATGTATTGGGATGCTACTATAGTAATTACATTTGGGAATATTACAAATAGCGGAACTGTTAAAATTAAAGCCGTTAAAAATAAGAAAAATGTAGAATTTGCTAAAAGAACTAAAATAGCCATTGATAAAATCCACACAGGAATAGGAGTTGCTACCCAATCTACTGTAATTGTTACCCCCCATGGCTTCATAGAAGATACAGATGTTGAGATAAATAATTATAAAAAACAATATTCAAATACATGGTTTGAAGACGGAGGAGATGGCATACAGATTGTAGAAGATAGCAGAGAATGGGAAGAAAGTGAAGTGGTTGCTGAAGATGCTCCTTTACCCCCTGAAGTAGGTTAATATGGGATCCGTGGGTTGGGATAAGTTCTTGAATAATATTCAGGAACAAGATGAGGAAATCACTACAGGAAAAGTAACTCTATTAATAGATGGTCTAAATCTATTTTTTAGAAATTTCGCAGCTTTGAATATGATAAATCCCCAAGGAGCCCATATAGGTGGCCTTGGGGGTTTTTTCAGATCTTTAGGGTCATTAATAAGACAATTCACCCCAGATGATATCTATGTTATATTTGATGGTGCCGGATCTTCAGATAATAGAAAAAACTTAATTTCAGAATATAAATCTACTCGAAATCATAGAGTTACCAAATGGGAGATTTTTGATTCTTTAGAAGAAGAGGATAATTCTAAAATAAACCAAATAGTAAGAATAGTTCAATATCTTAAAACTCTCCCTGTAAAAATTATATCTCTCGATAAAGTTGAAGCTGATGATATAATAGCCTATTTATCTCAAATTTTACCCAAAACCCCTGAAGATAAAGTAGTTATTGTATCATCTGATAAAGATTTTATCCAGTTAATAAGTAATCAGATTATAGTTTATAGTCCTATAGATAAAATATTCCACAACCCTGAAAATGTTTTGACTCGATATGGAGTACTCCCCGAGAATTTTATTTTATATAAAACTTTATTAGGAGACACTTCAGATAATATTGAGGGAATTAGAGGATTAGGGAAGAAAGGTTTAATAAAAAACTTCCCTGATTTGGGGGTTAAAAAAGTAGATTTAGATTATATATATGATGTAAGCGAAGCTAAATACCAAGGAAACATGACATGTTCCAGGATAATCCAAAAATTTGAAACCCTTAGAATTCAATATAAGGTAATGGATTTGAGAAACCCTATGTTAGATAATTCGGATAAAACAAAAATAGATCAAATAGTCAATTCCCAAGAATTAAATTTTTTCCCTAATAAATTTATAAGAATGCACCAAGAAGATGGTTTGGGGGGAATAATCAAAGATGTTAATTTTTGGGTAAAGAATATATTTTCTAAGTATAAAGTATAATTTTTATTAACACTTAAAATCCTACAGCTATCACACTCAATAGTTTAAATCTTTACGGCCCCCATTTCCAGGTTAAAGTATTATCATCACTTTTAACCCACAAAGATTTTCTTGTAAATATACATGATGTTCTTAGTGATGAATATTTTGATAACCAAGCCATTAAATGGATTATTAGGGAAATACTAAAGTATTATGAAAAATACCATACAACCCTATCATTAGATGTATTAAAAATAGAACTACAAAAGATAGATAATGAGGTTCTTAGAGTTGCTATTAAAGAACAGTTAAAACAGGCCTATGAAGTTTTAGAAGAAGATTTAAAATATGTTCAAAGTGAGTTTTCTTCTTTTTGTAAAAACCAACAATTAAAAAAAGCATTATTAAGCAGTATTGATTTATTAAAAGCAGGGGATTATGATTCCATTAGGCATTTAATAGATGAAGCTCTAAAAGCCGGGCAGGAAAAAAATATAGGACATGAGTATAATATAGATATCGAGTCCCGATATAGAGAAGATTATAGAAAAGTTGTTCCTACTCCGTGGGATAAAATAAATGAACTCACTCAGGGAGGGTTGGGGAATGGAGATTTAGGATTAATATTTGGTAATCCTGGTGGGGGTAAATCTTGGGCTCTTATTGCTATAGGGGCTTATGCTGCTAGTTTAGGGTTTAATGTGTTACATTACACCTTAGAGTTAGGGGATATGTACATAGGTCGTCGTTATGATGCTTTCTTTTCCAACATACCTGTAAATAAGATAGATGGTTATAGAGAGGAAGTAGAAAATATTCTCTCAAATTTAAAAGGCCAAATAATTATTAAAGAATTTCCCCCTAACAGAGTAACTATATCTACTATAGAGGCCCATATTAAAAAAATTAAAGAACTAGGAATCACCCCAGATTTAGTTATAATAGATTATATAGATCTTCTTTCAACAAAAAAGAAAACGCAAGATAGAAAAGAAGAAATAGATGATATTTATTCTAGCACCAAAGGGTTAGCTAAGGAGTTAGATTTGCCTATATGGTCAGTTTCTCAAGTTAATAGAGCAGGGGCTAAAGATGATATTATAGAAGGGGATAAAAGTGCTGGCAGTTATGATAAGACTATGATTGCTGATGTAAGTATATCTCTTTCAAGGAAAAGGAAAGACAAAGTTGAAGGTACAGGAAGATTCCATTTTATGAAGAATAGGTATGGGTTAGATGGTTTAACTTTCTTTGTTAGAATTGACACAGCAACGGGGCACCTTGAGATATTAGAAGAATATGAACCCGAAGAAGGAAATGACAGTACTCCTTCACCCCCTAAAAATAATCCCCCTCAAGGATCTTTAGACAAATATGACATGAAAACTCTAAGGAATAAGTTTTTTGAATTGCAAAATAAACAATAATATAAAAAATATATGGACCAATCCCAAGAAATTTTATCAAAAATAATAATCCATAACAAATACTCAAAATATCTAAAGGATTTAAAGAGGAGAGAAACCTGGAAAGAAATAGTGCAGAGAAATAAAGAAATGAATCTTGAGAAGATAAGATCTAAATTATCTCAAGAAGATTTAGAAGAGTTAAATAAAGCTTATGGTTATGTTTTAGATAAGAAAATATTGCCTTCAATGAGAAGTCTTCAATTTGGGGGTAAACCTATTGAAATAAATAATGCTCGCTCCTATAATTGTGCTTTTTTGCCTATAGATGATTATAGAGCTTTTTCTGAAGTAATGTTTTTATTACTTTCGGGATGCGGGGTGGGATTTAGTGTTCAATCTCATCATGTTAGTAAACTTCCTCCTGTTAGAAAACCTATTAAGTTTAGAAGATATTTGATAGGGGATAGTATTGAAGGATGGGCTGATGCCATAAAAATGCTATTTAAAGGATATATAGGAGGAGCTACTACTTCCCCCATTTTTGATTATAGAGACATTAGACCCAAAGGTCAAGAACTAATAACTTCAGGAGGGAAAGCACCGGGACCTGAACCTTTAAAAGAGTGTCTATTCCAAATCCAAAAGATTTTAGATAGAAAACAGGATGGGGAACAGTTGACTTCTTTAGAATCCCATGATATAATATGTTATATTGCCGATGCCGTTTTGAGTGGGGGTATTAGAAGAGCAGCTCTTATATCCTTGTTTAATTTGGATGATGCCGAGATGTTATCTTGTAAATTCGGAAGTTGGTGGGAAGAAAACCCCCAAAGAGGAAGAGCCAATAATTCGGCTATGATTTTAAGACATAAAATTACAAAAGATGAATTTTTAAAGTTGTGGAAGAAAATAGAAGCCAGTAAATCCGGAGAACCTGGGATTTATTTTTCAAACGATAAAGACTTTGGGGTTAACCCTTGTGGTGAGATTAGTTTGAGGCCTTTTGGTTTCTGTAATTTAACAGAAATAAATGTTTCAGATATAGAATCACAAGAAGATTTGAATCTTAGAGCTAAGTATGCTTCTATATTGGGTACAGTTCAGGCTACATATACAGACTTCCATTATTTAAGAGAAGTTTGGGAAATAGCAGCTAAAAAAGATGCCCTTATTGGGGTAGGGATGACAGGGATAGCTAGCGGGGAGATTTTAAAATATGATTTAGAACAGGCTGCTTCTATTGTTTTAGATGTTAATGACAAATGGGCCAAAAAATTAGGAATAAAGAAAGCAGCGCGTGCAACTACCATTAAGCCTAGTGGAACTAGTTCTTTAGTATTAGGTACTTCTTCAGGAATACATGCTTGGCACAATGATTTTTATCTTAGAAGAATAAGACTGGGAAAGACTGAGTCCTTATACAAATATTTAATAAAGACAAACCCTGAATTGCTGGAGGATGATATATTTAAACCCCATTTACAAGCGGTAGTATCTATCCCACAAAAAGCCCCTCAAGGTGCTATCCTTCGTACTGAGGATGTTATGGATTTGTTAGAAAGAGTTAAAAAATTTAATATAGAATGGATTAAAAAAGGACACAGAAAAGGGGAAAATACTAACAATGTTTCTGCTACTATCTCTATAAAAGATGGTGAATGGGGGGAAGTAGGGGAATGGATGTGGGAAAATAGAGAAACATTCAATGGGCTATCAGTACTACCCTATTCAGAGCATACTTACATACAGGCTCCTTTTGAAGACATAGATGAAGAGAAGTATTATGAATTATTGTCTCACCTCCATGGTATAGATCTTACCCAAGTGTTTGAGGAGGAAGATAATACTAATTTACAAGACCAAGCAGCATGTGCTTCAGGGGCGTGTGAAGTATTTTAAAAAGAAGTTTTTTTTAATTCAAAGGAGAGGTAATTTATCTCTTCTTTTGTAATATTTATAATAAATCCTTATGAACAAAGTTAGAGGTTTTTTTACTTCACTATTATCTGGTAGAGGAAATATAAGTTCAAAACGATTTATAGCCTTTGGGGCTTTTGTTTTGTGTGTGATTGCTTTTATAGGGAATTTATTTTTTAAACTAGCAATAGATCAACACTTATGGGATAGTATGTTATATGTAACCATGGGGGGTTTAGGGTTTACATCCTTAGAAAGAATATTTAAAAAGAATTCAGATAGTATCACTAATAATGAAAATGTAGAACCATAGTATGGAACTTGAAGTATTACGTATAAGCTCCCAAAAAGATTCCACAAATGGGATTCTTTTTGATGTTACGGGGGGTAAAAGAAAATTTCTATGTTATACCTTAGAAGATGAATATAGAAAAGATAAAGTTAAAGGGGAAACTCGTATTCCGGCCGGAACATATGATATAATTCTAAGAAAAGTAGGAAGTTTTCATACCAAATACTCTGAAAAATTCAAAGATATGCATAAGGGAATGTTATGGGTAAAAGATGTTCCTAATTTTGAATATATTCTAATACACATAGGAAATACTGATGAAGATACAGCAGGGTGTCTATTAGTAGGAGATTCCCAAAATGAAAATATTACCAAAAAAGATGGGCTTATAAGTGCTTCCACTTCAGCATACAAAAGGATATACCCTCCTATAGCTCAAGTTTTAGAAAAAGGAGAAAAAGTAAGTATAACCTTTATTAATTTTGATTTGATCTAATGGAGATATATGCAATGATAGCCACTATTATTGTGGCTTTAATAACAGCTGTAATAGGCCCTATGCTCGTTTCCTGGGGGAAAGTAAAATGGAATAGAAAGAGAGAAAAAGATACAATTCCTGAAGCTATTGAATTTACTTCTGCTATAGACCACCAGTTAGAAATAATGAGACAGGAAATGGAATGCGATAGAATATGGATTGCCCAATTCCACAATGGGGGATATTTCTACCCTACAGGTAAATCTATCCAGAAATTTTCAATATTTTTTGAAAGAGTATCTGAAGATGCTAAATCTATTATGGGGGTATTCCAAGGAATCCCTGTATCTTTTTTTCCTAGAGCCTTAAAAGAGTTGAATAATGAGGGGAGATTATTTATTGAATCTTATGATGAGGGGAATAACTATGACTTAGATAATTTGGCCCGAGAATATGGAACCAAGTCTCTATATATGAAATCCCTTTATGATTTGGATGATAGGTTTGTGGGTATATTAGCTTTAGCCTATAATACCCCTTATATTTTTAATGAAGAAGATTGGAATTTTGTGAACCATAAAGCTGGTACTATAGGTACTTTATTAGATAATTATTTAAAAAAGAAAAAGTAATATTTATTTGGAAAATTTAAAAATTTTTCATATATTTATAAACAACAATAAAAAAAAATATGGATAATTTTGATTATAAGAAATACTTAGCTGAAGGTAGATTGTTCAAAGAACAAAAAATTGACACCACTTATTGGGCCGAGTATAACCAGGATACTTCCCACCAAAGCCCCAAACATTATTCAGAAAAATCCCAAGAATTTGAAAGTGCATTTAAAGAAGCTATAGCAGAATGGAATAATGAAGCTGAACTTGATAGTAAAATAGAAGAGGAAGAAACCCAAGAAATTCGAAAAATGGCTGAAGAATTTTTTAATATTGAAAATTGGATTTCAATCAATATTATCCATGCTATGATATCCCAAAACAACTAATCCTTAAAACCTAAAACATCATTTCAATTTGGAGCCCCTTAAGGGGCTTCATACATTAAAAAAATATGTGGAAAAAAGTTTCAGAAAGAATATTTCCTTTCATAATAGCACTATCAGCTCTTTCAGTTTCAGCTTCTGCGGCTTTCTATTCAGTTAGTGGATTGAGCAAATTATTTGCAGGAGTTTCTCTTGCTGTTATTATAATGGGGGGTTCTCTTGAAGTTGCTAAATTAATAATAGCTTCCCTATTATACCAATACCGAAAAACCCTCCCCAAATTACTTAAAATATACCTTACAATAGCGGTTGTTGTTTTAATGGTTATTACTTCTATGGGGATATATGGTTTTCTTAGTAGCGGGTATCAACAAGTTGCTAACAGTTTCCAAACAAGTGAAAGTCAAATATCTCTATTAGAATCCCAAAAATCTAATTTAGAAGAACAACTAAATCTTTATAAGCAAGAAAAAACATCTAGCGATGAATCTATAAAGAATTTAAGAGCAGGGCTATCAAACAATGTAATACAATACAGAGATAGGACTACGGGTCAAATTATGACTACCACTTCCTCGGCTACCAGAGGGGCTTTAGAAAAACAATTAAATCAAGCCATAGATAGACAAACTTACCTCAACACTAAAATAGATACTTTAAATTCCCAAAGGTTTAGATTAGAGACTGAAATTTCTAATGTGGAAACTTCTGTTCTTTCTACTAATGAATTAGGACCCCTAAAATATTTATCCGATTTAACGGGGGCCCCTATGGGGGAGATAGTTAATATTTTATTATTAATTATAATATTTGTATTTGACCCTTTAGCTATTGCTCTTGTTATAGTAGCTAATTTTGCTTTTGATAGATTAAGAACTAGATACAAAGAAAACATTTATGGGGAATCTATTCCTATAATAGAGAAAAAAACACCAGAGTATTTCTCTCCTCCTAAGGAGGAACATATACCTGAAATAAATGAACCCCAAGTTCTCACTCCCCAAGAAGAAGAATTATTAAAAAACCCTAATATTTCGGGTTGGAGAAAAAATAAAATACTAAAGAAATTAGTTTCGAATTTAAAACCTTAATTTGGAATTTTGTAAAAAGATTCTTATATTTAAGTTATTATTAAAGCCCAAACATGCAGACTTTTTTGCCCTACCCTGATTTTAAGAAATCATTAGCCTCTCTTGATTATCGACGTTTAGGTAAACAAAGAGTAGAAGCAATGCAAATAATTAAAATCTTAGATGGTGAATCCAATTCTTGGCGAAATCACCCAGCAGTATTAATGTGGGAGGGGTATAGAGATGCTTTAGTTGAATATCACAACATATGCATTTCTGAATGGGTTTTGCAAGGGTATAATAATAATATGCCCTTCATCCATATTAAGAGTGGGGTAGTATATCCCTGGTGGTTAGGAAATGAAAATTTCCATAAAGCTATGAGGGCTCGTTTGATAGAAAAGAAAAGAGATTTTTATCTCCCTCAATTCCCTGATGATGAAGGGTTTAATGATTCTAAATATTTATGGCCTAATAATAAAGATCGTAGTTTTATAATAATATAAAGTTTTATGAAGATTTCACATGAAGTGCCCTTATGTTTATTAAAACATAGCCTTACATTTAATGACTATCAATTCTGCCTTCCCCATTTGTTAGATGAAAATGAAGAGTATAGAGATCATTTTCTTAAATACAAAAATGAGAGGGGGTATATTATAATGGATAATTCTCTCCATGAGTTGGGAGAAGCTTATGATAGGAATCGTTTATTATATTGGGTTAATAATTTAAGACCTAATGAATTTGTAGTCCCTGATGTTTGGGAAGACAAAACACTTTCAGTTGTGAATGCCCGAGAATGGTCAAAAATTGAATTTCCTGAAGAAGTTGAGAAAATAGCAGTGGTCCAGGGGAAAGATCTTTTAGAAATGATGACTTGTATCCAAACCTATAAGGATTTAGGGTATAAAAAGTTTGCTTTTTCCTATGGGGCTAGTCTATACAACAATTTATTCCCCCACCCCAACAAAGATTTGGGTAAAGCTTTAGGAAGAATTTATGTTATTAGTACTTTATATGATAAAGGAATTATTCACCCAAATGATAGAGTCCACCTTTTAGGAACAGCTCTCCCTCAGGAATTTGGGTGGTATAAGGGGATAGATTTTATTGAATCTATAGATACTTCTAACCCCATTATGGCTGCTCTAGATGGGGTAAAATATTCTCCTTTTGGTTTAAAACAAAAACCCAAATCTAACTTAAATAATAGTTTTGATATGCTTAATTGCCTTATACCCATGGACATATTAGAGCATAATGTTAAGATGTTTAGAGAATTTACAAAATAAATGAATTACAGATATGCCCGATCTTAGAAGTCATAAAATGTACATTAATCCCATTACAGGGAATTATAATTTACTCCAACAAGAATTAATTAAATCCTTAGAAAGAATTTGGAATAATCAAGAATTTCTCACTGAAGAGGATCTAAAGATTTTAGATTTTTTAGGAAAAAGAGGAGTATATGATAAACAAATAACAATATAATGGTAGAAAGCAAACCTAAATGCCAATTCTGCGGAATTCAGGAGGGAGAATTAATTTATGGGTTCCATGCTATGGGTCTACCCCAAGAAGAATTTGAACAAAAAATAAATAAATGGGGGAGAGCTAACTGGTGGGAAAATCTTGAAAGAGAAGATTTAACTGAAGAAGAAAGTAAAGAATTGGGCCAGATAGCTTTCTATGACCAATTATTACACACTGTAGGAAGAGGATTTGCTTGCGTATCCTGCTTACAAAAAGAAGATGAACTTTATAACAAATATTATCCTAACCAAATGAAAAAACCTAATGTAGTAATATCCCTCAGTGGGGGAATGGATAGCAGTACTCTTTTGCTTAAAGCTTTAAAAGAATATGAAAATGTAGTATGTATAAGCTTTGACTATGGACAAAAGCATAAAATAGAATTGGAAAAAGCTAAGGAATTAGTAGAGTATTTAAATCTTAATCCCTTTAGAGTTTTCCACCATGACCACATTTCGGGGGGGTTTGAATACAAATATAATTTAGTAAAACACCAAATAATTAAATTAGAAGGGTTATCTAATCTTTTAGTAAGTGGGTTAGTGGATAATGATTCTATGGAGCTGAAGAAGGGGCACTATGCTCACGAAAATGCTTTAACTTCTGTAGTTCCCAATCGTAATGCTATATTTGCTTCTATTACATATGCTGTAGCTCTTTCTCTTGTAAAGAAAACAGGGGAACCTTGTGATATTGCTTTAGGCACACATATGGGGGATTTTGATAATAAAAAACAACAAGGGATCTACCCGGACTGCTCTGAAGATTTTAGAACAGCATTAGAATATGCTTTTAAAATAGGTAATTGGGATTCAGATAAAGTGAATTACTGGGCTCCTTATAATAATACAGATAAGACAGGAGTTTTAAAAGATGGCATTGAATGTTGCACTTTTTTAGGTTTAGATTATAAAAAAATATATCTTCGTACTAATACTAGTTATGCCCCTATTTTAATAGAAGTTCCTGAAAACTCTACAGCCCCCTATTGGGTAAGTGATTATAAAAGTGGTAGTAGTGTAGAAAGAATTGAATCTTTTATTAAATTAGGGTTAGAAGATCCTATCCAATATGCTGAAGAAGATGGTACTTTAGTATCTTGGGATTTTGTTAAAAAATATGTTGAAAGTATATGTGAAGAATGGGAACTTTCTAAGGGTGAACATTGAATTTTAAAGATTGTCCCATATTTATAATAAAAAAATAAATATGGAAAATTTGAGATATTGTAAAAAATGTGATACTTATAAACCCCTAGATGAGGAACACTGGCATCATAGGAAGAATCGAAAAGATGGTTGGGAGTTTTATTGTAAAGTATGTGTTAGGGAAACAACTAAAAAGAATTATAATAAAAATAAAGATAAATGGAGAGAATATCAAAGAGATTTTAAAAACCGGTATAAAGAAACTATTAATAACCATAAAAAAACTCTTAACTGTAATAAATGTGGGGAAACTCGATATTATGTTTTAGATTTCCATCATATTAACCCTGAAAATAAAAAAATAGCTATAGGCAATGCTTGGCAATACAAATCTATAGAAGATACTTTTAAAGAAATGGAAAAATGTATAGTTTTATGTTCCAACTGCCATAGAGAATTTCATTTTTTAGAAAAAAAAAATAAAATAACAATCCAAAAATATTTAAATAAAGAATAGAATGAAATACCTCCTATTTGAAGCACCTAGCTGGTGCCAACCGTGCAAAGCATTTGCTCCTGTGATAGATAAACTCTCCCAACAAATCCCAATAGAAAAAGTAGACATAGATTTAAATAGAGAAAGAGCTGTTTTATATTCTATAAGAAGTGTTCCTACTTTGGTTTTAATCGGGGATGATGGAAGAGAGATTACTAGATTAGGTGGAGTTCAACCCGCTGAAAGAGTGATTAGTGTTTATAATCAACACAAAAAATGAAAAAATATAGAATAACAATAGAAACTCTAGATTTTGAAGACAACATAAGGATAAAAACCTCAGGCGAAATAGATGCAGAAGCATGTCCTTCTGAACCTGATGTTTTTGGTATGATGTTTGAGTCTTTAAGAGAAAAACATTTTGAAAAACCAATACATAAAGAAGATGATAATAAGGAAATTGTTTAAATTTGAGGGGGCCCATGTGGTAAGAAACTGCAGCAGTGACCGCTGCAAACATTCTATTCATGGCCACTCCTATAAAGTAGAAGTGTTTTTAGAATCTCAAACCCTAGATAAGGGTCAAATGGTAATGGACTTTGGGCTGTTAAAGGGCCCTGTTCGTGATATAATAGATGCATTTGACCATGCCTATGCTATATGGAGTAAGGAACCTTATGAATTCAAGCACTTCATAACAGAAAATAGTGCCCGTTATGTTGAAATGCCCGTTTCCCCTTCAGCTGAAATGTTTTCTCTAATGTTTTATGCTATTATTAAAAAAATATTAGCTAAAACTGAATTTAATAATGGAGAGAAAAATATCCACCTCTATTCTGTGAGAGTACACGAAACTGAAACCGGATATGCTGAATCTTCCCATGATGATTATATTAATTTGTGGGTAGATGGGGGATATAAAATTGAAGATATTATATTTAGCCAAACTATTAAAGATGAATGGAAAGACCCTGAAATGTGGGATAAGATATTAAATTATGAGTTCGATGTTTTTATTAACCCAATAATTAAACCTCAAATACAATAATAATATGATAGTTAAGCAAATAATTAAAGCTAATCCCGAATTTATTAAAAATGTTGAAGAAGGCGAATCCTATTTAAATATAGCTGAATTTTTCTTTGATACTATTCAAGGAGAGGGGGTAAATATGGGATGCCCTGCTGCTTTTTTAAGATTGCAAGGGTGCACCCAAAATTGTATTTGGTGTGATACCCAAGAGGTTTGGAGGCAAGGAAACCCCTACACTTTTGATGAGATTTTTGGTTTAATGGAAGAACATGGATTAATTGAAAAACTTAAAGAAGGGCAACATTTAGTACTAACAGGAGGTAGCCCTTTAAAACAACAAAAGGCTTTATTAGATTTTTTGGATGATTTTGAATTTTTCTATGGCTTTATCCCATACATTGAAATAGAAAATGAATGTACGTTGATGCCTTATGCCGAATTTGAGGATTTAGTAAATTGTTGGAACAATTCCCCAAAACTTTCTAATTCTGGAAATCCTGATATTCTTAGATACCAACCCAAAATTTTAAAGTATCTTTCATCTTTACCTAATTCGTGGTTTAAATTTGTAGTAAGTACTGAAGAAGATTTAGAGGAGATTAAAAGGGATTATTTGGATAAAGAATTGATTCTTAAAGAGCAAGTTATTCTTATGCCACGTGGGGGTTCCAAAGATGAATTAGAAAAAAACAGAGAATTTGCTATTGAGAAAGCAGTAGAATATGGATTTAGGTATACTACTAGGGAACACGTTGCTGTATATGGAAAAATGACTGGGGTTTAATAGCTAAAGAACAAAAAATATGAAAATTAGAATTGATACTGAAAAAAAGATTATTACCTTGGAAGAAGATGTTAATCTTGGAGAATTTTTTACTTTCCTTGAAAAGTTTTTTCCTAATGGGGAGTGGCAAAATTATAAAGTAGAAGCTAGGGGAGAAACAACAATCCAACCTTTCTCTTGGCCCATAATTAACCCTCACCCAGGTACATATCCTGATCCTAACCCATGGCTCCCTAATTCCCCTTGGATTACATATTGTAATGTAAATTCTTCTAAAGGTGGATGATTTATTTTACTACGATGAAAAGGGAAATGTAGTTTTTACTGAGAAATATCTCAGAGAAAGAGGATTTTGTTGCGCTCAGAAGTGTACTAACTGCCCTTTTGAACCTAAACATACTCTAGGTAATAAAAATTTAAAAAAAGAAATAATAAATGGAAAGAATACAGAATAAACGTAGAACAATTACAAATATAGAAAAGTTGGAAATATCCCAACCAGGTTTTTCTAGTGGGATATCACTCCAACTCCATAAGATAATCCTAGGAGGGGAACATCGTTCCCTTAATGAAATTGAAAAATCTAAAATAGTAGAAGAAGCAGCAGAGGCTTATGGTAAATTTTTGGATGCCTTAGGAGTAGACTGGAGAAGTGATCCAAACTCAATGGAATCCCCCCATAGAATAGCAAAGAAGTTTGTAAACGATACATGGAAGGGTAGATACAATCTCCCCTCAGATATAGCTTCATTTCCTAGCGATGGCTATGTAGGAATAATTTTAGAAAAAAACATACCTCTTACCAGTATGTGCGCCCACCACCATGAGAGCATTTTAGGGAAGGTACACATAGCTTATATTCCTGGAGAGGAAGGTAAAGTTGTGGGGTTAAGTAAATTAAATAGAATAGTAGAACACTTTGGGAGAAGAGGTCAAATACAAGAGGGGCTTACAGTTGCAATTCACAACGCCATTAATGAGATATGTGAAGGAAATATAGGAGTCATAGTGGTGATTGAAGCTACCCACCAATGTGTTTCTTGTAGAAATTTAAACCACAAAGGTTCCAGTATGATAACCTCCCATGTATCAGGGGTATTTGCTGACCATACTAAAACAGCAAAACAGGAAGTATTAAACTTTATTCAAATGTCTCCCCAAAATCCCTTATAATATGGTTAAAATATATGCACATAAAGAACACCCTGATGCTATAATTCCTCGAATAGCCTATAGTAACACCTCAGCTTGTTTTGATTTAACTTGTATTCAGGATACATTTATACCGGCCCATAGTTCTAAAGTAGTTCCTAATGGGTTAAATTTATCTATTGACCAAAACGATAGGTATTGGATGCAAATACAGTTAAGAAGTTCCAAAGGGTTTAAATTTGATTTAATCCCTCACTATGGAACAGTAGATGCCGGTTATACTGGTCCTTTAGGTGTGAAAGTTTATAATGTAGGGGATAATGAAATTCTTATAAAAAAAGGAGAAAGATATGCTCAAATAGCTGTTATAGAAAAACCTTATTATAGCATTACAGAGCTGAATGACCAAGAATGGGAGATATTTAAAAGCAACCAAGAACGAGGGGACGGAGGATTTGGTAGTTCCGGAACTTAAAATAATAAAACATGCCCTATAAAAAAATATATGCCCAAAGAATAAAAGATAATAAATATAAAATAAATCTTTGGACAGATGAAGGGGGACATGAAGTTTTAAATTGGGTTAATAAGGCCTATATAGAATGTCCCGAAAAAGACGCTACCCATACAGGGTTAAATGGGGAACCCCTAAGAAAAACTACAGAGTGGTCTGCTCAAGATGATAGAGGACTTCATTTTCACGATATGCCTCCTCATCAAAAGTTTCTTATTGAAAAATATGGGTTAAATGATGAACCTTCTAAAACTCATAAAGAAGTATTTTTTGACATTGAAATCGAAATGGGGGAGGCTCTTACTGAAGAATATATTAAGAGAGCCCCTAAAAAAGTATTATCTATAGCCTATTATTATAGACAAGAGGACACATGGGGGATATTTTTCTTGGATGAGGAAAATAAACTTAAGAATACAAAAGCTAAAAATAAAGAAATAATATCTTGTGAAAATGAGCAAGAATTATTATTTAGGTTTTTAGAAAGATTTAGAGAGATAGATCCTGACATTCTTGTAGGTTTTAATAGTGATTTTTTTGATATTCCTTACTTATATTACAGAATATCAAAGATTTTAGGGGTAGATGTAGCTAGTTATTTGTCTCCTATAGGGATAGTAAGAGAAACCCCTTGGTATTCTGAACAGTACATTCAAATTGCAGGAGTAGAATCTTTAGATTATCTAAGACTCCATAAGAAATTTAGTTGGGCCGATGAGCCTTCTTACAAATTAGGAGATATAGGTGAAAAATATGTTAAAATCAAAAAAATTGAATACGAGGGGAATTTAAGCAAATTATATTCTGAGGATGTTCATAAATTTATTAGGTATAATTTCCGAGATGTTGAAATTTTAAAGGCCTTAGATGAAAAATTAGAATATTTAGCTTTAGTAAAAAACTTGTCCCATAAAGGGAAACATAACTATAGTGAAGTATTTGCTAATACTAAAACACAAGATGGAGCTATTTCAGCTTATTTGTTAAATGAGAATATAATACCTCCTTCTAAAGATAAGAATTCTATAACCAAGAAAAACTATGCCGGGGGGTATTTATTTTGCCCCTATGCCGGAGTTTATAAGTATCTATTTGATGAGGATTTAGTTTCTTTGTATCCTTCTATAATTATAACCTTAAATATAGGAAAAGAAACTTTTGTATGTAGAATAATAGACTCAGATGATAGAAATAGAAGGTTAGGATTAAATGACCTCAAGAAAAGAGATCCCAATGATGAAATATTAATAGAAAACAATAAAAGAAAACAAACACGAGTAAAAATATCCCAATTAATAAATTTTATTGAAGACCAAAAATGGACTATTTCAGCTAATGGGGTGTGTTTTAGAACAGATAGGGAGTCTGTTTTAGCTACCGTTCTAAAAAAGTGGTTTGATGAGAGAGCATATTATAACAAGGAAAAGAAAAAAGCCTATAAATCAGGTGAGGAAGAGTTAGGAGCTAAGTTTCATATGAAACAATACACATTTAAGATATTACTTAACTCACTTTATGGTGCTTTAGCTCTATCAGGGGGGTTCCGATATGGTAATGTTATATTAGCCGAAGCTACAACTCTTTCAGGTCAAAGGATTATAAATGAGAGTGCTTTAGAAGCCAATAAGTTTATGAATGATATGATGAAAAAATGAAATTTTTAGAAGAAACTCCTGATTTTATTTGCTCCCCTTCAGATGTGAACTATGTTTGTTATTCTGATACTGATTCTATCTATATTAATGCTGAACCTTTATTAAGACATTTACATCCCCTTTTTGATGAAATGCTTGAGGAAGAAAAAGATGATGCTTTAGAACAAATAGCTCTAAAATGTCAAGATGCCATTACTGAATCCTATGGGAATTTAGCTAAAGAAGCATTTAATGCTCCTAAGCATAGATTAGAAATGAAAACCGAAGCTGTAATTCGTTCTGCTTATTTTAGAGCAACACGAAGATACGCCCAGTGGATTACTAAGAAGGAAGGTTTGAAAGTAGAAGAATTAGATATTAAGGGTTTAGAATTTAAAAAGTCTAACTTTCCTCCCCTTTTGAGAGACTTCTTCATGGAAATACTAGATAATATCCTTAAAGGTACCCCCCAATCCGAAATAGATGATAAAATAAAAGAGTTTAGACTTAAATTTTTAAATATTAATCTTCCTTTTACCGATTTAGGAAACCCCACTTCAGTTAAAACTCTAAATGATTATATTGAGAGAAAACCCAAAGCCGGAGAAATCTTCTCTTTAATAAAAAAAGGAGCACCTGCTCCTGTTAAGGCTGCCATAAAATATAATGACTTAATTAACTTATGGGGTTTAAGTAAAGAACATACCCCCATAACTCCCGGTGATAAAATTAAATGGGTATATTTAAAACCTAATTTATATTACATAGAGGCTTTGGCTTTCTTAGATTGGGATATCCCCCCTAAAATATTAGGATTTATAGAAGAAAATTTAGATAGACAAAAAACTTTTGATTCTATTCTATTAAATAAACTAGAGAATTTTTACGATGATTTGGGGTGGGTTTTATCTTTAAATGAAAACAAACATAAATTTTTTAATAATGATTAATAAACTCAAAGTTATTTCAATCCTAAATAAATATTATTTGGGAGAAAACGAATCCGTTAGATGGGTTATAAATAATAAGGAATTGACAATTAAATTTGAATCCCCCTCAGGAGGGGTTAGAGGGGTTATCACATGTTCAGATTTTGATTTAGATGATAGCGAATTAGCAATTTATGAGACTAAAAAACTCCAAAACTTGATATCTATATGTAATGGAGATTTAATCTTAAAGATAGAGCATCTAAATAAAATCCCTTTAAAGCTCCATATTTCTGATAATAATTTTAATCTAATATATCCTTTATCAGATTTAAGACTAATATCCAACAAAAAAGGTTCTATAAACATTCCTGTTTGGGATGCTGTTTTAAAATTAGAACTTCAAGACTTGGATAACATTGTTAAAGCCAAAAATGCTATTCCTGGAGATTGTGATTTGAAGATAACTGCGAGTTGGGATGAAGATAAAAATCCTATATGTGAATTTGTTTTAGGAGAAAATTATAATCATAGCACTAAGGTTATATATGGAATAAGGGGAGATATAAAAGATATGGGGATAAACCTCTTATTAGACGCCGATTATTTCAAGTCTATATTTCAAGCCAATAAAGATATGGAAAGGGGATCCCTCTTCATAAGTAAAGAAGGATTAATCAAAATAGAATTTAACTCTGGAAACATCAAAAGTGAATATTTTATGGTTAGTAGAATTTCTTAAATAAAGTTTGGTTTTTATAAAGATTATTATTATATTATTAACACATTTATAAAGTTATGGCCAACGTTACGATAAAGGATCCTAGTTTAGAACCCTTTTATATTTTAAAAGACCAATATTGTTATGCTGTAACAGAAGCTATTTTCCCTGAAGGAGGGGGTAAAGAATACTTTAAGAGCCACACATACCACACGGATTTAGGGGGGGCTTTAAAAAAAGTATGCCAACTAAAATTACAGATAAAAATTGAAGATCAAATTCTTACCCTGAGACAATATTTGGATGAATGGCGCCTAATACAAGATGAAATAAAAATTTTACTTCAAAAACTTAATATATGAATTTAGATAAACTCCCATTAGAGGCTCTTTTTGATGCCATTATTGTAAAACCTTTAGACACAGATGAATCCAGGCATGGGAATATTATTGTACCGGATTTGGGTAAAGAAAAAAACTATCAAGGGGAAATAGTAGCAGTGGGACCTGGGAAATATACCGTTACAGGAGAATTTATTAATACCGTTTTACAAGTGGGGAATATAGTAATCCTTCCTTCTATGGGTTTTACTAAATTTGAATATGAGGGGGAAGAATATTATATAGGTTCTGAGAATCAAGTACTTTGTCGAATTTCAAAATAAAAAAAATGGATTTAAAGAAAGAAATAAAAATGGGCCCTGAAGCAAGAAAAATGCTTATGAAGGGGATTGATACTCTAGCAAATGCCGTTATTAGTACTTTAGGGCCTAATGGGAGGAATGTTGTAATAGAAAATGGGGGGGCTTCACCCATATCTACAAAAGATGGAGTAACGGTAGCCAAGAATATATTCCTAGAGGAAGAAATAGAAAATCTAGGAGTTCAAATGGTAAGACAGGCAGCAATGAAAACTTCAGATAAAGCTGGAGATGGTACTACAACATCTACTCTTTTGGCCCAAGAGATTATAAGAGGAGGGATAGCTCATTTAGATATGGGGATCAATGCTGTGGAAGTTAAAAGAGGGATAGATGAGGCTTTAGATATAATATCTAATTCACTTAAAAGTAAAATATCTAAAGATATTTCTAATGAGGAACAAATAATTCAAATAGCAACTATTTCATCTAACAATGATACCGAAGTAGGGAATTTAGTAGCCACTGCTTTGAATAAAGCAGGTAAAGATGGAGTTGTTCACATAGAAGAATCTAAATCTGGAGAAACATATTTAGAAGTAGTAGAGGGGATGCAATTTGAAAGAGGTTATAAATCCCATTTTTTTGTAACAAATAATAATAACATGACTTGCACCTTAGAAGATGCTCATGTTTTGATAATAGACACCAAAATAACCCAGGTTAAAGACTTATTACCTATATTAGAGGAAATGTCTCAATCCAATAAATCCTTATTAATAATAGCCGAAGACCTAGATGGAGAAGCTTTAGCTACTCTAATAGTTAACAAAGTTAGAGGGATATTAAAGGTTGCTGCTGTAAAAGCTCCTGATTTTGGAGAACGCCGTAAATTGATTATGGAAGATATAGCTATTCTAACAGGGGGGGTAGTAGTTGATAAAAATAAAGGCATGAGGTTAGAAAAATTTAACCGAGATTGGTTGGGTTCGGCTAGGGTTATTACCATTACTAAAGATAAAACTACTATAGTAGATGGTAGGGGTGAGGAAGAAAATATTAACCAACGCATGGATGAATTGGAAAAGCAGATTGAAAAATCAACTACTCCTTTTGAAATAGAACAACTTCAAAATCGTTTAGCTAAAATGGCTGGGGGAGTCTCTATTATCCATGTGGGGGGGTATACTGAAACTGAAATGAGGGAAAAGAAGGATAGGGTAGATGATGCTTTAAATGCTACTAAGGCTGCTTTAGAAGAGGGAATAGTACCTGGAGGGGGTTCTGCTTTATTATTTGCTCAAGAGGATATAGATTTAAATCAAGAGATTATAGGTAGTGGGCGTTTTGTAGGAAAACTTTTAGTTAAAAAAGCATGCCGTGAGCCTATGTCTCGAATATTAAAGAATGCTGGAGTAGAAGACCAAATGATATACGAAATCATAAATTCAGTTTTAGCTAAAGGGAAAGAATCCAAGAGTTTTTGGTATGGATATAATTTAGAGAAGGAAGAAATAGCTAGAATGGATGAAATAGGAATTATAGATCCTACTAAGGTAACCCGAACAGCAATAGAAAATGCTTCAGCCGTAGCCGGTACTGTTTTATTAACGGAATGTGTAATAGTAAATATTCCTAGTAAAGAACCTAAACCTGATGAGATATATTAATTATGACAGACATTATAAATACCGAGTATAACGAGTTAATAGCTCAACGTAGATCCCCAGGGGACAATTGGACTTTAGTAGATGACCCCAAAAAAATAGTTTATACTTCTCTTACTGAAGTTTTACAGGCCTATTTTGAAAAAACAGGGTTTAAAGGAGAATATAGACTTGCTCCTTTAGATTCTAGATTGTATGTTATTAAAATAAGAACAGAAGAAATTAAACCCGAAGAACCTAAAATTTATTCAATATATGGAGACTTTAAACAAGGAGCATGATATTTGGGTTGAACGTTATAGACCTCAGACTTTAGAAGATTTTATAGGGAATTCTGAAGTAAAAAAAGTTATTTCAGAGAGTTTAGAAAATAATACTATCCAACATTTAACTTTATATGGGCCTCCGGGGTGTGGGAAAACTACTCTAGCCAAGATTATAGTTAATAATTTAGATTGTGATTCTCTATTCTTAAATGCTAGTGATGAAAGAGGAATAGATGTAATTAGGGATAAAGTAAAGGGGTTTGCTTCCTCTGCTACTTTTAAAAAACTTAAAATCATTGTTTTAGATGAAGCCGATTTTTTGACTATTTTAGCCCAATCAACCCTCAGGGGAGTTATAGAAGATTATTCCTTAACTACTCGTTTCATTCTAACTTGTAATTATATAGAGAGAATGATAGATCCTATTTTATCAAGATGTACTCCTCTTAAGATAGTACCTACAGGTAAACATGAAGCCGCTTCTTATGTAGCTGAAATCTTGGATAAAGAAGGAGTAGAATATGAAGTAGAAGATATAGCCTCTATAATAAACAAAACTTATCCCGATTTAAGGGGATGCATAAATACCCTTCAATTTAATACGGCAAATAAGGTTTTAGTTCTCTCTAAGGATACCAGCATAAAGTCTAAATACAAAGAGCAAGTTTTACTAGAACTAAAAAAGAAGAATCCTAATTGGGTTGAAATTAGAAAGATTATAAATAATTCTAATGTTGATGATTTTGAAGAACTATTCCACTTCTTATATGAAACTTCTCCCCAATATGCTCCTGGAAATGAAGGGATGGTAGCCATATACATAAATGAATATTCTTTCCAAGCCCAATCAAGAGTAGATAAAGAGATAAACATTATGGCTTTAATAGCCCGTTTAATAGAATTAACTAAACCCCAAATACTTTAATATGGAACAATCTAAAATCCCTTTAGAAAATACAGTAGGAATAGAAACCCCTGAAGGGGGAATCATATTCCAATCAGGTGTTATAGTACGAAAAGTTTCTAAAATTTTATTGGCATCTAGTGAAGATGGGATAATCCCCATTCAGGTTATATTTGACCCCATCTCAGGTAAAATTTTAAAAGAAACACTTCCACCTGCCTTACGTAAGGAATATGAAGATAAAAATCTGATAATCTAATGGTTAAAGATGTTTTTGGATGGCTAGAGGAGATTACAGTTAAGAAATCTCCCTCTAGTTCTTTTTCTGAAGAGGATTGGAAGAAATGGAATACTTATTTAATTAATAAGTTTTTAAGCCAAAAACTTGAGTATATAGATGTTGTAAACCAAGTTCAAACTATTGACTTTTCCAAAAAAGAACTTATTTATAGTATATATCGAAACCTAATTCCAAAGAAGAAAGTATGGCTCTCTTTAGTAAAAAATCAATCATCTAAAATAAGTGAAGATTTAATAAAAAACATAGCTAAATATTACCAATGCTCACACTCGGAAGCTGAAACGTATATTTTGATTTTAGACAAAGAGGAGATTAAAAACATATTAACCCGAATGGCTTTTGAAAGTAAAGAAATAACTAAAATGTTGAAATAAAATGATACCTGCTACACCCGGTGGCCCCCAACCCCACGATTACATTAAAGACTTTGAGGCTTTATATCCTGACTTAGCTTCTAATTTTCTTACTTTACAAGCCCAACAATATAATTTATTTGCTAGAAAGATGATTTCATATGGCATTGAAAATATAGCTTTAGGGACTTCTTTGGAAGATCCTGAAGATAGGTCGGTTAGTTTAATAGGAATTATTATTAGGGTTTTAGATAAGGTAAATAGATTAAAAAATTTAATCCTAAAAAAAAGGAGTAATCCTATTTCAGATGAATCCATAAGGGATACTTGGATGGATTTAGCTAATTATTCTTTAATTTATTTATTAGTAGATATGAAATTATGGAAAAAATAGATTTTGATAGGTGGGCTGACTCTGTACACCAAAGTTTATTTCATGTAGAAAAAACAGATATGCATGATGAGCTAGAGATAAGATTAGATCAATTCATAGTATTGCATTCTATAATATACCAACCTCAGGTTTTAAAATATAAACCCTTAAAAGAAATATTAACCCTTTTTGATGTGTTAGAATAATGTTAATATCGATAATATTACCTACTCGACAAAGAGTAGCCCAACTTAGTAATTTTTTAAGTTCTATATATTCTACAGTTTATGATTTGAATAATGTAGAAGTTTTAGTGGCTGTTGACCAAGATGATACAGATACTATTACATTTTTAAAAAATTATAACTTAGTGGATATCAGAATGTTTACATTTGAGGAAAGATATCACTATAAGGGCCTTTACAAATATAGTAATTATTTAGCACAAAGAGCTCAAGGTTCTTTCATATCATTTGGGTGTGATGATAACCAACATTTATCCCCTTATTGGGATTTAATATTAAAAGAATACTTACATAAATTCGTAATTATAAACCCCCTTACCCCTAGCCACCAACATTACTGTAGGGGAGATTTTAATGGTCTGTTATATCCTATAATACCTCGCTTATGGGTAGATATTATAGGGGGAATAGGTAATAATACAGCTTTAGATAGTTGGGTTCAGGAAGTTGCTCAAGGGGCAATGGTTCCTATAATAAACGAAGATAAGATAGTAATAGAATCTTATAGATATGAAGAAACTGGGAGAAATAAAGATGATATTATTCATAGAGAGTCTATGGCCTTAGCTCCTTTGGTGAGAAATGATTATCACAGTGCCGAAAAGAATATAGAAAGAGAACAAGACATAATTAAAATATTGAATTATTTTGAAAAAAATCCCCAAAATAGTTAAACACATACAAAGTTACTCTCCTCCAGGAGTTGATTTTTCTTTTCAAAAAGTAATATCATATTCTCAGTTATCTATATTTAGGGGTTGTCCTCTTAGATGGGCTCTACATTATAAAGAGGGGCAAAAACGATTTACTTCTAATATTCACACTGTTTTTGGTTCAGCTTTGCATAAAACCATCCAATATTACCTCCAGGTAATGTATAGTAAAGGCGATAATGTTGCCGATGAGGAAAACTTAAATGAATTGTTCGAAGAGAATTTAAGGGATGAATACAAACTCCAATATATTGGAAACAACAAACAACATTTCTGCACCCCAGAAGAATTAGGAGAGTTTTTTGATGATGGGACTGTTATCTTAGATTACTTTAAAAAGAAGAAAAAACAATATTTTGGAAAAAGAGGATGGTATTTGGTGGGATGTGAATTCCCTCTTACATTAGCCCCACATGAATTTTTCCCAAATGTTATATATCAGGCTTATTTAGATTTGGTTATGTATTATGAACCCACTAATACTTTCAGAATTATAGATTTAAAAAGTAGTACTAGAGGGTGGAATGATCTTGCTAAAAAAGATGAAGACAAACAATTTCAATTAATATTTTATAAAAAGTTTTTTAGTGAAAAATTTAAAATTCCCTACGAAAACATAAATGTAGAGTTTTTAATTTTGAAGAGAAAAATATGGGAAGAATCTAAATACCCCCAATCCAGAATTCAGAGTTATTCTCCGCCTTCGGGGAAAATAAAAATAAACAAAGCTTCTGCTAGTCTTAAAGAATTTATTGAAGAAGTATTTAACAAACATGGATACAAAGATCAAAAATATAAACCTACTCCCTCAAAAGATTCATGTTTTTTTTGTCCTTACAAAAATGAGAAAGAATTGTGTTCTGTTGGGGTATAAAATTTTAAAAAGATCTGTATTTATTTATATATAAATCTAAAAAATAAAATACAATGAGTGAACCTAAAACAATCTTAACAAGTGTAAAAGTAGACTCTAATTTATGGGAAGAATTTCGTATAGAATGTGTTCGCAGAAAATTCTCTTTCAATAAGTTGGCTAATCGAGCTATTTTTTTATATTTAAATAATGAAGAATTTCGTAAATTAGTAACTAACGCAAAATTAGACGCATTTGAAGAATAATATGTATACTAAGCACATACCCCAAGAGAGTAGAAAAAAAATATTATTATTAACTGATGATATATTTGCTACTAGTGGAGTGGCCCATGTAGGTAGAGAAATAATAACCAATACCGCTCATTATTACAACTGGGTTCAACTTGCTGGGGCAGTCATCCACCCAGATGTGGGGAAGATAAAAGATGCTTCTGAAGAAATAAATAAGAAAGCAAATATATCAGACTCATATGTAAAACTTTATCCTGTAAATGGGTATGGTAACCCTGATATCTTAAGGCAAGTAATGGATATCGAGAAACCAGATGCCATATTATTAATTACAGACCCAAGATATTTTATGTGGGTTTTCCAAATGGAAAATGAAATACGAAAGAAAATACCTATAATGTATTTAAACATATGGGATGATCTTCCTACCCCCCAATATAATAGAGAATTTTACGAAAGTTGTGATCTTTTGATGGGGATATCTAAACAAACTAAATTCATAAACCAGAATGTATTAGAAGGAGGGGATATACCCTTTATAGATATAGACAAAGCAAATCTTACAGATAAAGATAAATTTAGTCGTACCCCTATCTTACTAAAATATGTTCCTCATGGTCTAGATCATAAAACTTTCTTCCCCATAAAAGAATCTACTAAAGAATTTGAAGACTTCAGAAGTCAAGTTTTTAGAGGAAAAGATTATGATTTTGTTCTTATGTTTAATTCTAGAAATATGAGAAGAAAATCTATCCCAGATACAATATTAGCTTGGAAATTATTTATAGATAAACTCCCTTCAGATAAAGCTGAGAAGTGTTTTTTTATTCTCCATACGGATCCTGTAGATGAAAATGGTACTGATCTATTTGCTGTTATAGATTACTTTTTTGGGGAAAATTATTCAAATATAGCCATTTCATCTCAAAAACTTCCCCCTGAAAAGATTAATATGCTTTACAATTGTGCCGATGGGGTTATTTTATTATCTTCAAATGAGGGGTGGGGTCTATCTTTAACGGAAGCTCTTTTAACAGGTACTCCTATAATAGCTAATTCTACTGGGGGGATGCAAGACCAAATGAGGTTTAGGAACGAGACAGGTGAATGGTTTACCCCTTCTAAAGAAGTTCCTTCAAATCATAGAAAAACTTATAAACTTCATGGGGAGTGGGCATTTCCTGTTTTTCCTAGTAACTTGTCTTTAGTAGGTTCTGTTCCTACCCCTTACATATTTGATGATAGGTGTAAACCCGAAGATGCTGCAGAGCAAATTATGAATCTTTATAGTATAGGTAAAGAAGAAAGACAAAAAAGGGGAGAGATAGGCAGAGAGTGGGTTTGTGGGGAAGAAGCAGGATTTACTTCAGAGCATATGGCTTTAAGATTTACAGAAGGGGTAGATAACTTATTTAGAATTTGGGAGCCTCGAAAAAGGTATGAGTTTCTTAAAGATACTGATTTTAAACCTAGGATTTTAAACCATAAAATATTATATTAATATGTTGCTTAAAGAAAACTCAACTTCGACTTATGACTTTGGGTGTACTATGCTTTATTTTGATTTTCCTGAAATAAAGGAAGTGCACTCCATAATAGATCCTTCTGACCTCTATATGGAAGAAGAGGATAAAACTTATGGATTAGAAGATGAACCCCATGTTACTTTATTATATGGACTCCATGATGACAAAATAAATATAGAGGAAATCAAAGAAATTATAAATAAATTCACATTTGAATCTTGTTTAGTACATAATGCTTCTTTATTTTATAATGAAAAGTATGAAGTTTTAAAGTTTGATGTTAAGGGAGATAATCTCCAAAAAATTAACTCCTTGTTAAGAAAATTGCCCTATACTAACAATTACCCAGAATACCACCCCCATATGACTTTAGGGTATTTGCAAAATGGAAAAGGGCAAAAATACGTCGATTTATTGCAGGGTTTAAATTGGTGGTTAATTCCTCTTTATGTTATATATTCAAAGCCTAATGGAGATAAAATCAGAATAAATATAAATATAGATTAAATGAGTAAAAACACTTTTTATATTAGTTGCCCCATTGATACCTATAGTGGTTATTCAGCTCGTGCACGTGATTTTGCTAAAGCTGTTATAGAGCTTAATTTGTATGATGTTAAAATAATACCCCAAAGATGGGGTATGACAGCTTGGGGTTTTATAGATGATCATGTTGAGGAATGGGGATTCTTAAAACAATATATAGTAGGACCTCAATTAACTGAAAAACCTGATATTTGGGTTCAAATTACTATTCCTTCAGAATTTCAACCTGTAGGAAAATGGAATATAGGACTTACTGCTGGTATAGAAACTACACTCTGTGCCCCTTCATGGATAGAAGGATGCAATAGAATGGATCTTATTTTAACTTCTTCTAATCATTCTAAAAATACATTTTTAAATACTAAATATCAACAAAAAGATCCTCAAGGGAATGTGGTGGGGGCCTTGGAAATATCTAAACCTATTGAAGTTTTAATAGAAGGAGCAAATTTAAACATTTACAAACTTCTTTCTACTTTCAATTCCAAAGAATTATATGAAGACATAAACTCTATTCCTGAAAAATTTGCTTTTCTTTCTGTAGGGCATTGGTTACCCGGAAACTTGGGAGAAGATAGAAAAAACATGGGTCTCTTAGTAAAAGCTTTTTATGAAATATTTAAAGACAAGACACATGAAAACCAGCCTGCTCTTATTTTAAAAACTAGTGGGGCTGGTTCTTCCTACATGGACCGTAGAGAAATTCAAAAGAGGATAAACTTAATTAGCAAGTCAGTTCCTAGTAAAAGACTCCCTTCGGTTTATTTATTACATGGAGATTTTACCGATGAGGAGATGAATGAAATTTATAACCACCCCAAAATTAAAGCTATGGTTAGCTTAACTAAGGGAGAAGGATTTGGAAGACCTTTACTTGAATTTAGTTTAGTTAATAAACCTATAATAGCTAGCGGGTGGTCAGGGCATACTGATTTTCTGAAACCTGAATTTAGTGCTCTTTTAGGGGGTAAATTAAATCCTATCCATCCAACAGCTATTGTAAAAGATATTTTAATAGAAGGCTCCCAATGGTTTGCTCCAGATCACAGCCATATAGGGCACTTTATGAAAGAAGTAATGGAAAAATATAAAGAATGGGGGGTTAAAGGTAGGAGACAAGGGTATTATAGTAAAACTAATTTTAGTTTTGAGAAAATGAAGACCCAAATAGAAGAAATATTAAATAAACATGTTCCTGAACTGCCTAAAAAAATATCTTTAGTATTGCCTAATTTAACTGAGATTCCTTTACCTAAACGTCCTGAATAAAAAAAATATATAACCTATGATAAATAATGATGAATTAATCGACTGCAAACGTTGTGGGGGGGATGCTGCCTATCAGCAAAAGTTAAATGAGAATGTTACATTAACCTCATGTTATTCTTGTGGGTTCTTATCCAACTCAGCTATGAAGAAAGGTTCTTTATTTTTAGAGGAACAACTTGAGTTATTTCCCAATTTATATAAAGCTTTAACAGTTGAAGATGAAGAAGGAAATATATGGTTTCCTAGTACCGTTAATATATCCAACAAGGGAATGGTATTTGCTAATGGAACTTCCCCTCAAAACTGGAAATGGGCTGCTGTTTTAGCTATTCCTATACTCGAAGAAGAAAAAGAGAAATACCCCATTCCGGGGAAAAAAGGTGAGTATTATAAATGGAGGATGGATATGACTACTATGAAAGAGTTTGATGAGAGAGATTACATTGAAGCATTAGATTATTTAGGCCTTTTTGAAGATGGAGAATAATATGAAAACTATAAGTTATGCCATAACAGTATGTAATGAATTGGATGAAATTCAGAAATTAATCCCTTTTATTCTGGAGCATAAAAGAGAAGAAGATGAAATTGTAGTTTTATGGGATGCTAGGAATGGTTCTACTGAGGTTTGGGATTGGTTATATCCATACCGAAATGAAGATTTTAGATTATATTCTGATAAATTTGAAGATCATTTTGGAGGTTGGAAGAACAAACTTTTTGCTTGGTCTAAAAAAGATTATTTATTTTTTATAGATGCAGATGAAATCCCCCATGTAAATTTAATAAGAATTTTTCCTCTTATCTTAGAATCTAATAATGCGGATTTAATTTGGGTGCCTCGTGTAAATACTGTAGAGGGAATCTCTCAAGAAGATATTTTACGTTGGAAATGGCAGGTAAATGAAAAAGGCTGGATTAATTGGCCCGATAACCAAGGTCGAATTGTAAAAAATTCAGAGAATATTCGTTGGTCAGGAAATGTACATGAGCATATAGTAGGATTTAAAACTTATGCTCTTTTACCTTTCGAAGAAGAATGGGCTCTTTATCACCCTAAAACAATTGAAAAACAAAGAAAACAAAATTCTTTATATGATAATCTATGAGAAAATATCTTCCTACTTTAAGCGAATTAATAGATAGATTAAGTATAGTACAATTAAAAGAAGTTTTCATCCCAGAACATAAAGAAGAATATGCAAAAGAAATAGAAGATATAACATATGATATTCAGTTAATATTAGATGAAAAAAAAGGAGAAATAACAGCTAAAGATATCAGAACCATTATAGTATTATCCCAAATTAACCTTCATATTTGGCAAAATGAAGCTAATTATAGAAAAGGAATTAAAGAAGGAAATAATTTAGAATTAACCCATGGATTAAATGGCATTCGTAATGTAGCCAAAAATAGGATACAAGAAATAGTAGGAGGGCGCAAAGATTATAAAGTTGATTGCTTAGCAGCTGAATTTAAAGATTGGGAAGTTTCATGGTAATTAAAAGCAGTTTTTATAATCCTAGACCTCTAAAATTATTTAGTGATAATTATAAAGATCTCCCTATTACGATATTTTTTGATTATATCCCCCAAGATATTGAGGAACTTCAAATAAATCCTTACAATATATTTATAGCTCACGAGCCTAGTGAATTTTTTGGGATACAGGGTTGGGTGGCTGCAAATTATAGAGTATTTGATGCTGTATTGAGTTGGAACCATGAATTATTATCCAAATGTCTTAATGGTATTCCTCTTCGTTGTGGTTGGGTATATAGTTGGGAACCTTTCACCCCAGTTGATGTTAAGAAATTTGAAGTTTCTTTTTTAAGTGGGGTAAAAGCTTTAACTTATGGACACCAATTAAGGCAATTTATATTTAGCTTAGAAGATAAAATAACAATACCCAAAAAATGGTATAAGTTTTTAGATGATTTTGATGTAACAAATAATGTTCGACCTGGTTATACTGAATATTCTAAAGATTTATCTCATATACCTTGGGACATAAATCCTGAAGTATATGGCAAGCAGTTTTTATTTGAGAGTATGTTTCATATAGCTATAGAAAACGTAAAAAAACCTTATTGGTATACAGAAAAAGTATCCCAAGCTTTCTTTAATAAAAGTATTCCTATATACTGGGGGTGCCCCAATTTAGAAGAAATGGGGTATGATTTAAGGGGAGTAATTCAATTTGGTTCTCCTGAAGAACTTTTGTATCTTGTAAATAGTTTAAAGGAAGAAGATTATTATGATAGACTTCCTTATATAGAGCATAATTATGAAGTAGCTAAAAATGATACTTTGAAAAATAAATTAAGCTATTTTATTGAACAACTAAAAATTTTAAATAATTTATGATATTCCCTGAAGTAAAAGTATTTCAACCCGATGACTTTAAGGACCACAGAGGATCATTATATACTCTATTTAATCAAAAAGACCATGATATAATTTTTAACCATGATAAAGTATCTATATCCAAAAAAGGAGTTTTAAGAGGACTTCATGGGGATTTTAAATCCTGGAAATTGTTTGCTTGTTTAGCTGGGGAGATATACCTTGTAGTAGTAGATGTTAGAGATGAATCTCCTAACCATTTTAAATGGGATAGAATAATACTTACCCCCAAGAATAGATATTCAGTATTGATTCCCCCAAGATTTGCTACGGGTCATTATATTTTAAGTGAAGAAGCTACTCTTTTCTACAAATGGTCTTATCCAGGGGAATATCCTGATGTGCAAGACCAATTTACCTATAAATGGAATAACCCCCACATGGGAATTATATGGCCCTCTCTAAATCCTATTTTATCTGAAAGAGATAAATAAATTTGGAAATTTAAAATAAACTTTTTATCTTTATTAAAATTATAAAAATGGAACACAAAGGAAAAGCTCTTATTATTACTTGGGAAAAGTTTCAAGACCATGAATTGGTCTATCCTTACTATAGTCTAAAAGAACATGGGTATGAAGTAACTTTAATAGCCAATAAGAAAGGAAAAATATTTGGAAGTCTAGGGGTTCATATGAATTGTGATGTTGAAACTTGGGAATTTGAATCTGACAGTGTTAGAGAACATTATTTACTACAGGGGTACGAAATACTTTTAATTCCTGGGGGAGTAAAGGCTCTTGAAAAATTAAGACAGGAAAAAGGAATTTTAGAGTTTGTAAAAGAATGGGATAATCGTAATAAAACCATATTCTCAATATGTAATGGAGCACAATTACTAATCTCAGCCAAAGTTCTTAAAGGGAGAAAAATATCCGGATACTATTCAATAGGGGTTGATATTGAAAATGCGGGGGCTGAATATAGCAGAGATAATGTGGTAGTTGATCGCAATATCATCTCATGCCCTCATTATGACTATATGGGAGAATGGATGAAAACAGCTTTTGAAGTACATAATATTAGAAAAGGGTTTTAATGAGTGATTATATTTCTAACATAGTAAAAAAACCGTGGGGGTATGAATATCTCACATATCAGAACGATTTTGTAGCTCTTTGGCTCCTCCATATTAAATACACCCATTCTACTTCTCTCCATTGCCACTCTAAAAAAACTACTGGGTTGTTTGTTATTAGTGGGGAAGTAGAGGTTTCTTTCTTCAATAACACCAGTAGATTAGGTCCCGGAGATAAGATTATGATTCGTAAAGGATTATTTCATTCTACCAAAGCTATTAGTGAAAAGGGAGCTTATGTTCTAGAAATAGAAACACCTGTTGATAAACATGATTTGATCCGATTTAGAGATAGTTATGGGAGAGAAGGTAAGCCTTATGAGGATGAATCATTTGAAACCCCTAAACCTGAAGACTATATTTGGATAGAAGATCCCTCAAAAGGCAAAGCACACCATATTCCCTTTAGAGATAGTATACTTCATGTGGTTTCTATCCCTGATATTAATATATTTAAAAATACAGGAGATACTCCTAATGTTATATTTTTAAGAGGGGGAATACAAGCTAGTTATGGAGGTTACGTAGCAGGTCCGGGGGATATAGTTTCATTAAATACTATTCAACAACTTATAGAAGTTTTCGACAAATTAGATCCTAATACTATAACTTTAACCGTTAATGCATTTCCCACCTGGATTTGAAAACGAATCTTATAATTTAGCTATAGACTTTGATGGGGTTGTTCATACCTTTAATAAAGGATATTATGATGGCACCTGTTATGGTGAACCTCTACCTGGTTCTTTAGAAGCTATTAAAGAATTATCTAAAAAATATAAAATAATAATATTTACAGCTAAAGTTAAAGAAAACAGACCTTTAGTTAAGGGAAAAACCGGGAGGCAATTAGTTGAGGAATGGTTAATTAAATATGGCATAAGAGATTATGTATCAGAAATTACAGCTGAAAAACCTAGGGCTCTTCTTTATATAGATGATAATGCCTATAGATTTGATAATTGGATAAAAACATTAGAATTTATAAATAAATGGGAGACAGAGACTTTAGATTAGAGGTATTTAAAAATGCTTCCTTATGCCGAAATTTTGAAGAAGTAGTTTTTTCTAAAATACAAGACAAAACAATAAATTTTCCTGTGTATCTTTCGGCAGGGCAAGAGTATGTATCTTCTAGTGTTTACACTTTTATAAAAAGTTTAGGGATTCTCCCTAATACATTCATACAACATAGAGGCCATTCATACTACATAAATTCAGGAGCTCCTATTGAGGGTTTAATAGATGAATTATTAGGAAGAAAAACAGGATGTTCAGGGGGGATGGGAGGATCTGCTTCTATTCAATCTATAACTCACAATATATTTGGACATGATGGTTTAATGGGTAGTCAAGTTCCTATTGCTGTGGGGCATTGTTATCAAACACGACAGCCTACAATAGCTGTAATGGGGGATGCTTCAGCCGAAGAAGATTATGTTTTAGGGGCTATGGGGTGGGCTTCTACAAAAAAACTCCCTATATTATTTTTAGTAGAAGATAATAACTTATCTATTTTAACTGAAAAAAGAGTAAGACGTAATTGGGAGATGGCAGATGTCGCTAAAGCATTCAAAATGCCAGGGTTAGATTGCGATGATGATCCTTTAGAAATACAAAAAGCTTTAAAGGGAGTTTTTAAAACCCCTATGCTTCTTAATGTCCAAACTACAAGAAAATATTGGCATTCAGGGGCAGGGAAAGATGGAGATTATTTTGATAGATATGAGAGGGAGATGGATATATTAGGGAGAGAAGCTATTGAGATAGACAGAATTTCTTACCAAAATATTAAGAATTTATGGGAAAAACAGTTAGGGAAACAATAAAAGGAATTATCCGAAACCATTTAGAAAAAGGATTAGGTAAATGTTATGGGCAATGTCTCACTGCTGTGGGTTGGGTTGGGGGAACTTTACCTGAAATGTATGAAGATGAAGGTATGGTTGAATTATCTATGGCAGATGTTGCTGGGGGAGGAATAGTTACAGGTATAGCTCTTGCAGGGGGAAGACCTATTTACGTAACCCGATATCAGGGATTTCAATGGTATAACGCCGTTTCTATAGTTAATTATGCTGCTAAATCTAAGGAATTATGGGGAAGACCCTGTCCAGTTTTTATGAGAAGCATAGCAATGGAGGGGGGAATGGGGCCTGTAGCAGGTTCTTCACATCATTCTATAGTCCATAGAATGCCAGGGATAAAGATTTTGGCTCCTATGACTTCTAACGAATATGAATATGCTTATAATTCTTTCTTATGGGATGATGATCCCTACTACATTTCTGAACATCGAAAATCTTATGATAATACCGGGGATTTAGAGGGGCTTCATAGAATAGGAGCAAAGGTAGATTTTAGTTTATTCCCCATTTCGGTTACTCGTTTTGAGATGGAAAAAGTCTTAGATTGGGCTGATAGGAGGGAAATTAGAATCAACATTTTCCCCCAACTATGGCTAAAACCTTTTAAGTTTGGTTCATATGACCTAGATGGGTTAAAATTATCAAAGTATGGAGGTATAGTAACAGATGATGATTATGTAGAGGGGGTAGCTAGTAGTATGGCTAATGAATTGAGTTTGGCTACAGGAAAAAAAGTTTATACATTAGGGTTAGAATCAAGGACAGCAGGCTTTCATTCTTCAGTGGATAATTTACCTCCTAGTGCTGAAAAGATAATTGAGAAAATGGTAAAAATAATGCAAGATGAATCCTTATAATTGGCCTTTAATAAACGATAATATAACAGCTCAAGATAGAGAGGTTCTTTCTCAATTTTGTTTGCATGGGGAACGTTTTACTAATGGCCCTAAAGTAGCAGAATTTGAAAAATTATGGTCTCGATGGTTAGGGGTAAAATATTCAGCGATGGTTAATTCAGGAGCTTCTGCTAATTTTATATCTATAGCTATAGTTAAGTATTTAAAGGGGTTAGGAGAAGTAATAGTCCCTACTATTGGATGGGTATCTGATATTTCGTCTATTATTCAGTTAGGTATGACTCCCATATTGGTTGATGTCAAAATGGGGAATTTAGGGGCTAGTGAAAACGAAATTGAAACCCTTATAACTCCTAAAACCAAAGCCATAGTCTTAGTTCATGCTTTAGGCTTTAATGCCTTAAATAATAAAATCATCGAATTAGCTAAAAAACATGATATAATGCTAATAGAAGATTGTTGTGAGGCTCATGGGGCTACCTTCGGAGACAAAAAAGTAGGTTCTATTGGAGACATTTCAGTATTTTCTTTTTATTTTGGGCATCATATAACTACAATTGAAGGGGGGATGATTTGTGTTAATGAATTGGGGTTATACGATTTAGCTAAAATGTTTCGTTCACATGGGATGACTCGAGAAAGTTCTCCACATATTCAAGATCTTTATAAAAAATCTAATCCTAATTTAAATCCCCTATTTACATTTGCCGTTCCTGGATTTAATATGCGTTCTACTGAATTGAATGCTGTGTTAGGAATAGAGCAGATGAATAGATTAGATTATAATATAGAAAGAAGAAGACAAAATTTAGATATTTGGTTAAAAAATTTAGATTCTAAACTATATTTTACTTCTTTTGAAGTAGAAGGAAATAGTAGTTTTGCTTTACCTCTAATATTAAATCCTGAAACAGAGAAAAATGTTAGCCATAACGATTTGATGTTTGAAATAATTAGAGTTTTAGAAACAGAAAAAGTAGAATACAGAATAGGAACAGCTGGAGGGGGAAATCAAGCACTTCAACCTTATATAGAAGAACACATTCCTGAAAATGTAGTATACCCCAATGCCGACTACATTCACTATTTTTCTCTATACATAGGAAACCACCCAGAATTAAATGAAGAACAAATAATTAATCTCTGTAAAAAATTAAATAATGTTTAAAGACTCAAATGTGTTAGTAACTGGAGGTTCCGGAATGATAGGGATCCAACTTGTAAAGCTTCTTTTAGAAGAAGGAGCTAATGTAACTGTAGCTGACCTCAATAAGTCTAAAGGCCTCCCTTTAGACGTTAATTTTGAGAAAGTTAATCTACTTTACTTTGACCAATGCGAAAAAATATGCCAGGACCAAGATTATATATTTAATTTAGTTGGGATAAAATGTTCCCCTAAAGTAACAATGGAACAACCTGCCGATATAATGGGGCCTATGCTTCAATTTAATACTAATATGTTAGAAGCTGCTATGAAGGTTAATCCTAAATGGTATCTCTATACAAGTACTGTAGGGGTATATTCTCCCGCGGATATTTTTGTTGAACATGGTTATGGGGAAATGAATTATGGTTATCCTTCTAAAAATGACTGGTATGGAGGTTGGGCTAAACGAATGGGGGAATTGCAATGTGAAGCCTATGTTAAACAGAGAGGAGAAAATATTTTTTCCATTGTTAGGCCTGCTAATGTTTATGGTCCTAATGATACTTTTGATTTAAAAAATGCTATGGTAGTTCCCTCTCTTATAAGAAAAGCAGCTGAAAATGATGTTTTAGAAGTTTGGGGAGATGGTTCTCCTATAAGAGACTTTATCCATGCACGAGATGTTGCACGAGGGATGATTTTTGCTGTTAAAAACAAAATAATTGAACCTATTAACCTAGGTTCAGGTGTAGGGGCTCCTATATCAGCTGTAGTCCAAATAGTAGCAGATTATTTTAACATTCCTGTAAAATATTCACCTGAAAAACCATCCGGAGACCCTTTAAGAATTTTTAGTATGGAAAAAGCTAATAAATATGGGTTTTTCCCTGAAATTTCTTTAGAAGAGGGGGTACTTGAAACTATTGAGTGGTTTTTAGCTAATCCTGATAAAATTGAAAAAAACTTTAACCCTTTAAATAAATAAAATTATGAGTTATTATACTGGAAAAAATGTAGTTGTAACAGGGGCAGCCGGTATCACAGGGCATGCTGCTGTAAAAAGACTATTAGATGAAGGATCTAATGTAAGAGCCGTAGTTCATACTAATAGAAAACTTTCTGTAGAACATCCTAATTTGGAGATAGTTCATTTAGATCTCATGCAGCATGAAGATTGTATGAAGGCTCTTAAGGATATGGATATTTGCTTTAATTTTGTAGCCTACATTAAAGGAGCAGAAGGTCAAAGTAAAGACGAGAATAAATTAGATCTGGTGAAAAATAATTTATTTCCTTCTATAAACATGTTTGATGCTGCTGTTAGAAGTAAACTTGATAGATTTGGTTTTGTAGGTAGTTCTACTATGTATCCCGATGTGCCACACCCTGTAGAAGAGGATGAAGCTTTTAATGATAACCCCCATCCTCTATACCGAGGAGTAGGTTGGATGAAACGTTATAGTGAAAAAGTAATTGAATACTTTAATAGTATTTCAAGAACCAACTTTGGAATTGTTCGTACTACAGCTATTTATGGACCTCATGATGCTTTTAATGAAAATGGGCATGCTATTCCACAACTAATATTGAAAGCGGATGCCGGTATGAATCCCTTTGAAGTATGGGGGGATGGTTCACAAATAAGGGATTTTATTTATGTTGATGATTTAGTAGATGCCTTAATGTTAGTAGTAGAAAAAAGCCCAATTGCTCGCCCATACAACGCAGCAACAGGCAAAGCTACCACAGTTACTGAGTTAGTAGAAACTATTACAGACATATATGGTTATAAACCCGAGTTCAAATATGATCCTACTAAACCTACCATGATTCCTGTGAGGTTAGTAGATACTTACAGAATTAAAAAAGAATTAGGATGGCAAGCTAAGTACAATCTTAGAGAAGGGTTAGAAAAAACTATTGAGTGGTATAAAAATAATAAATGAAAGATTTATTAATTGTATTTAATATATTTGGTAATTGGGATAATCGAGAGGAACAAATCGAGGATTATAGTAAGACTTTAGATTCTGTTTTTTGGAACCTTAAAAATATAGATTCTAAAAACACAAGAGTGGTCGTAAGCTCAGTGTTAGTAGATGATTATGTTTTACATTCCTTAAAAGAAAGATATAAGGGAGAAATAACTATATTTAGGTACAATGAGAGATATACAGTTCAGGTAAGTTTTAATAAAACAGTTTTAAATTGTATAGAATTATTCAAAGAGAAATACAAAGGATATTTTTATATAAGTGCTGGGATTGTACTTCCTCTAATCCAAGATTTGTTCCCTCGAATTATAGAAAAATTAAACTCAAATAATTATGGTATAATTCACTTACAGGTAGACAAAGACCCAGGGTATGAGAATTTTCCCGATTATCTGAATAAAAGCCAAGATTATAATATCCCTATTGGTAAAAGTTGTAATTTCCATATAGGGGTAATAGATGAAAGAATTCTTGATTTTTATGAGGTTCCTATGACGGATATTCATGGTTTTTGTTCCTCAGAATCAGGATTATCTTATATATCTTATGCCTTGCTAAGAAATTATATAGTATTAGGCAATTCTGAATGTTTCCATTATGAAAGCGATAGAGACCCCTTAGAGATACTAGAACCTAATATCAATGGTGTTATAGGATACACAAAACCTATTTCTGGGTTTTATACCCAAGGAGCCCATTTATTGTGGGGAAGAAAAATAGAAGATTTTTTAGGAGATGAAGAAGGGATAAAAGTAGGATTAGGTTATTATCCGGGAATTGATGGTTTTGTTGACTGGAATGGGGTTATCTTAAAACATGATGCTTCTAAATACCATAGTAGAGACTATTATGCTTTGGATTATAGGTTGAAATTCCATATATTAAAACATTATTTTACCTCTAAAAAAGAGTTAGATTATAATAATATAAAATACGAAATTTATGGTTAATGTTTTTATTACTGGTATCACAGGCATGGTTGGGTCTCACTTAACCGACTACTTACTTGAACACACAGATTGGAAGATTTATGGGTTAGCTCGTTGGTATGACTCTCTAGAAAATATTGAACATTTAGTAGGAGAGATAGATAAAAAAAATAGAATAGAATTGCTTTATGGGGATTTAAATGATTTAACTTCTCTTATAACAGCTATAGAGAAAGCAAAACCCAATTATGTGTTCCACTTAGCGGCTCAGTCCTATCCCCAAACAAGTTTTGATTCTCCTCTAGAAACCTTACAGACTAATACTATAGGAACTGCTAATCTTTTAGAAGCATTGCGTAAATCCCCATATAAGAACGCTACTATTCACGTATGTGCCTCAAGTGAAGTCTTTGGCAAAGTTCCCAAGGAAAAAGTACCTATAGATGAAGAATGTACATTCCATCCGGCTTCTCCCTATGCCATTTCCAAAGTAGGAACAGACCTCATAGGAAGATATTACGCTGAAGCTTATGGAATGACTGTTATGACTACTCGTATGTTTACCCATACAGGACCTCGAAGAGGAGACATATTTTCAGAATCTACTTTTGCTAAGCAAATAGCCATGATAGAAGCCGGGCTGCAAGACCCTATAATATATGTAGGCAATTTAGATTCACTGCGAACATATGCCGATGTTAGAGATGCTGTAAGAGCTTATTATTTGTTAGTAACACACAATCCTATACCAGGAGAATATTACAACATAGGGGGAATTTATAGTTGTAAAATATCAGATATGTTAAATTATTTGATAAGTAAATCTACAACTAAAAATATTAAAATACAAGTAGACCCAGAGCGTTTAAGGCCTATAGATGCCGATTTGCAAGTACCAGATACCCGCAAATTTAAAAAACATACAGGATGGGAACCCCAAATTTCTTTTGAGCAAACTATGGATGATTTGTTAGAATATTGGAGAGAAAGAGTAAAATCAGGACGTAAATTTTTAAGGAGATAATATGGCTTTATTAATAATAGGGGACAATTGCATTGACACTTTTATATATGGGAAAGTAGAACGCTTAGCCCCAGAAGCCCCTGTCCCTATTATAATTCCTGAGAATACAATATCTACCCCAGGAATGGCAGGGAATGTATGGAAGAATATTAAGGCTTTACCTTATAAAAAAGATATAGATTTTATACACAATGAAGAAGACATAGTTAAAACGAGATATGTTTGCACGGAACATAATTATATCCTCTTAAGAGTTGATCATAACGATGGGTGTAAACCCATAAGTATTAATGATTTAACAAAAATTGATTTTGATAAATATGAAGCTATAATTATAAGTGATTATAATAAGGGATTTTTAAGTGAAGTTGATATAGAATTTATAGCTAAAAGCCACCCTTGTGTATTTTTAGATACTAAAAAAATATTAGGAGACTATGTAGAAGAGGTGAAATATATCAAAATAAATTTTCATGAATTTAAAGAGAATACTTTATATTTCAAAAACCACCCAGAAACCCTAAACAAGACTATAATAACTCGAGGAAAATATGGTTGTAATTTTAGGGGAATAAATTACCCAACCCAAGAAGTCCCCGTAAAAGATGTTTCAGGAGCAGGTGATACTTTTTTAGCCGGTTTAGTTGTTAAATATATTGAAACTCAAAACATAGAAGAAGCAATAAAGTATGCTCAAGAATGTACTACTATTGTGGTTCAAAAAGTAGGAGTATCTACAATATGAAAACAGCAGCCATATTATTCTCCCGCAATGATGGGTATAAAGAAGATGAACGTGTTATAGTTTGTCTAAATTCAATGGTAGATACTTTTGATGAGGTATGGTATATTGATTGGAATTCTCCTGAAGATAGGGGTTCTTTATTGTGGAAGGTAGAAAATAGCATTAATAAGGTGGGGAAGATAAGACATATAGTAATACCTCCTTCTATAGCTTCTCAACTCACTCCTGAGGGGGCTAGTGTTGTTAATGGTTTAATTCCCCCTAATTTAGTTATAAGAAGAACCGATGCTGATTGGATTGTTAATACTACCATAGATATTATTGCTCCTAGAAGAGATAAATTTTTAGAGTTTTTACAAGGGGCAAACCCAAATACATTTTATACTTTATCTAGAAGAGACATTGAGATTGGGGATTTAGAAAAATATGGGTTTGAACTTTGGAAAGAATATAGAGAAAGACTAAACCAAACTACCCAGGAACGTAGATTATACGCTAAGGTCACCCCCAATGATTCTTATAGTATCATCAATTGTTGTGGGGATTTTCAACTAGCCCATAGAGATCTTTGGAATAACATTAAGGGGTATGAAGAAAACATGTATTATGCGTGTTTTCCTGATACTAATATCCAGAAGAAAGCCGTAATGAATGGGTATAATTTAGAAGCTATTTATGATATCCCTTTATATCACATGTCTCACAAAGGAATGGGTAATGATGGGAGTTCTCCCTCTAAACAAAAATATAATGATCCCATGAAGTGGGTTGAATATTTCAAAGAATCCGAAAATTCAGATAATTGGGGGTTGTATGGAGTAAATATTGAATATGAGATTCTTTAGTATTTATAAAAAAAGGTAGGATGGAATCACAGACTAAAACCAAATATGATATCATTGATCTGGAAATTATATTTCAAGACAAATCTGATATAATAAAATTAGCTTCCAAAGAGGATTTTGTGGTCTTCATTTTAGAAAACAGCCTCCAAGCTATAACTCAGGCTATAGAACAAGATTTAGAAAAAATTACCTTATTTAGAATTCTAAACCTGGGGATATTAATTGTTATAGATAAAGCTAATTACTCTAAGGTATTATCTAAAATGATAAACCATTGCCTTGGCCAAGAAGATTATGATAAATGTGCTTCTATTCAAAAATTAATAGATAAAATAAAATGAGCGAACCCGAACTTTTTGAAGAATCCCAAGAAATAAAAGACCTATTTAAGCAAGTGTTAGGTTCTGACATTACCATAATTGATAATATAGATGATATAGAGGAAGAACTTCTTCTAGGTCTAATTAAAAAATTGGAAAGGTCAGTTGAATTAGAAAATAGTATTCTAAATGCCGGGGTAGATTTATCTGAAATAACTGATCCTTTACATTTTGTTATAGAAATGCTCTTTAGAGGAGTCTATGGAGATAAAATTGCAGAAGTTATACTTTTTTATTTATTTGAAAGAATAGATGATGCAGGGGATATAATTCCTTTAATTGACCCTGAAACTGAAAAAGAGTATTTTTTCAAAGATGCTAAAGAGGTATCAAACTACATAAAAATTCTCCTTATAAAAACAACTGAAAAAGAATAATTAAACCTTTAAGTTATGAAATGTATTAAATGCGGGGAGGATATACCTCAAGGAAGATTAAAAGTCTTACCCAACACTAAAGTATGTGTTAATTGTTCAGCAACCGGAACTTATAAAGGAGTTACAACTTCTAACGGGGAAGGGGATCATAATTGGAATGAGATCCAAATTTTAACTGATGAACAATATAGAAAAATAAAACCCCATATTACTAATAAAATAAATTCTAATGATTCTTTAGATTTAATTGAGGAGAAAGATATCCCTCTTAAAGTTGTAATAGAAGATGAAGAGTTTGAATCCAAAACCGATTTTGAAAATTTGAGTGTTGAGTAAAAATTAAAAACCTATGCCAAGACCTAAGCCACTTACTAAGGAAGATATCCTTAGAGCAATGAAAAACACACGTTCAAACCGTGCCGGGGCTAGATTTCTCAATGTTTCATACCAACATTATAGAATTTGGGCCAAACGTTATAAAAGTGATAAACCCGAATTTAATAATCTTCTTGAAGAACATAGAAATTGGGGAGGGAAAGGAGTGCCCAAATTCTTAAAAGGTTCAGGGAAAGAACCGGCTCTATTAGATTTAATAGAGGGGAGAACAAATATGGCTTCCTTTTCTCCTGAAAAAATAAAGTATAGATTAGTAGTAGAGGGGTATTTGGAGGAAGAATGCCAAAAATGTAAATTCCATGAGAGGAGAGTGTTAGACTACAAAATGCCTTTATTACTCCATTTTAAAGACGGAAATAAAACTAACTATAGAAAAGAAAATATTGAATTTTTGTGCTATAATTGTTATTTCTTATCTGTGGGTGATATATTTACAGATAAGCAAGTTAAAGGGATGGAAGACCACAGGTCTGTAAATCAAAGTGAAGTAGATTGGGAGTTGGATTCTTATCACCTAGAACGTTTAAAAACACTAGGTTTAGGGAATGAAGGGCCAGCTGAAAGTAATTTAATTTCTCACCTATGAAAAACAAAAAACACGATGAAATAACTCAGGAATTTGAAAAAGCTAAGAGAAAACATCTGGAAAACTTAGGTACAAGATTATTAAAGCAAAAAGAAAAAGAAGATAAACTAAAGACTAAAAAAATAAAAACAGATTTTTTAAAGTTATTTTAAAAACAATAAAGTTATGAAATTATACACGTACAATTGCAAAGAATTAAAATTTGAAAGCTTTTTATCTAATAAGAAGTTAATTATTATTATAACTTCTTTAATATTTATTTTTTGGGCCGGGGTGTTTTTGGGGATGTTTATTCATTATAATCAAAAAAATAAATTAATCTTTGAAAATCATCTTAATATAGAAGAAGAATACCCTTTCTCGGAAGAGAGACTAATCAATGAAATACAGAGGTTAGACTTCAGATTTCCATATATAGCCTTAGCCCAAGCTAAATTAGAAACAGGAAATTTTACCTCTAAGATATTTTTAGAAAACAATAATCTATGGGGTATGAGAGAAGCTAAAAGTAGAATAAATTTAGCCCAAGGAACCCAATATAATTACGCCTATTATGACTCCTGGGAGGAAAGTCTTTTTGACTATAGTTTGTATTATGCAACCTATCTGCATAAGTTTAAAACTGAAGAGCAATTATTTGAATTCTTAGATAATGTTTATGCCGAAGATTCTCTTTATGTTCCTAAATTAAAAAACTTTATAAATAAATATAATTTAAAATCCAAATTTAACTAAATATGAGTAAAAATACTGCTATCCAGAGTGCTGAACAAATAAAACAGTGGGTTGAATGGTTATATAGAACCTATAGGATAAAAAGAAAAATTAAAAAACCCCAAGATAGGGATAATAATGGAAATTTATACTACTAATAATGCAACTTCAATAGAAGAAACATTAGAAAATACCCCTGATGAATTTTTTATGGTTTTAATAATGAGAGAAGGTTTTTCAGCTTTGAGATCGTTATGCCTTTTATTATCTTTACAATCACAGTTAGAAAAACAAACACAATACAAAAACCTAAAAAGTTATGAAACTCGTAATTGAAGATCGCCGTCCTGGAACTTCCATTATTGATGAAATAATCACAGTAGAATTAGATGTTGAAGGTCCTGTTAAGGGTACAACTTCAGTTGAAATTGATTCCAGATTACCCATAGTAGTTCCTGAGGTTATCAAAAACCAAATATATGATGGGAAACTCCCTGTTGTTGTAGTGTATAAAACTTCAAAATATTCTGATGCTAAAACCAAGATAAAGGTATTTAATCATACTAATATAGACTGGGTAGTAACTCAAGAACACCTCCCAGGTATTCCTGACAGAGCTATTGTGTTGGATATTGGGCTTGGTTCTACCTTTATTGAAAAATTTAAAAAAGAATATAAAGTTTTGGAAACTCATGAATAGATATCAAAAGTTATTCCATTTAAGTAAAAGGAAAATACAAAGATTGGGCCTTTATTTGGATAGATTAACCTCCCCCAAAGAGGATAAAACTTCTAATGAACGAGAATTGGCTATTATATTTAGGAAATTGCTTAGGATGGAAGATACTGAATTGTTAGTTAACCCCCTAAGTAATAAATATTATTTAAAAAATTCTAAGAACTCTATTTTTTTAGTTTTTGGGAATGGGAGAGCTAGTGTGATAAACCATGTATATGGTTACACTATACCTTTATCCCCTAAAATTGAAAAGTCTTTGACTTCTATGTTTTTACATAAAGTAGATCTTAGAAGAGAATCTATGGAACAAGAGTTTATAGCTAATGTTAAACACAGTTTAACTAGTATAATTTCTAAATTAAAATGAAAACAAATACTTTTAAATACTTATTCATAACGGGCATTTCTCCCTTTATTATAGTGGGGGTTGTTTTAGTCTTTGTGATATGGGGGATATTTTGTAACAAAAAATCTCCTGACTCGGACAAGGTTCTTTTAGTTGATACTATATATATTAACAAAGAAATAATAGATACAGTTTATGTAGAGAAAAAGGTGGCATCTGTAAGGGCTAAGAATGATACTCTTATGGATACTTCAAAATTCACTATTAATTAAAAAGTTATTTGGAATGATTCTAGATGACGAAAGGATTTGGATTTCGGAAATTTCCTTTGTATATTTACAGAGTTAATTTGAAAACCCGAAAGAGATGTTATCCCAACCCGGTTATAATAAAGAGTACGAAAGGGCTAGAGAGATTGAACGTCTAAGCAGATATCATAGGGAAGCCCTAACTATAAAGGTATCACCTACAGAATGGGACGTAGTGGGGTTTCCTATTACAATAAAAAAAAGTTCAACAGATTTTTATGTTTATCATAATGGGGTAAAGTATGAGGAAGCTCTAAGCTTAAAGGCCGCTAAATTATACTCCCAAGAGATTATTGATGATTTTTTTTCAAATAAATAAACAAAAACCATGAAAATCCAAAGAGATTATTTGACCCCCAAATGGCTTGAAATCAGAAGTATTTTTGAAGCCGGGGATAATGGTTCCCAAAAATATGGTACTAACTTCGAAGTGGGGGGAGAATTAGATCTCCTTACAAGAGATTTTGTTGATGATTTAGGCAATATTACCGAAAACATAGGGTTTGATTGCCTTATTGAGGGAGTGAGAATGGATGTTTGGAAAGAAAGGATTTGGAATCTTATTGAGCATGCCGGGTTACTACCTGAAATAACGTGGAAGGAAGAAGAAGAATTAGCTCAAAAGATGGCTGAACTTGCAGAAGCTGAAGCCGAAGAGGAAGAAGTGGATGATAATTACGGAGGAATTTTTTAAATGGGTTTATGGATTTGTAACTGTGGGATTTTAACAAATAGTTATTTATGCCCTAAATGTGGGGGTCCTACAGATTATGTTCCACCCAAAAGAGATTCTCTTATTATATATGCTAATCCCTATAAAAAACCGGGTTATTTTTCAGAAGTAGCCCAACTTGTAGAAGAACATTTGGAGAAAAATAAAGAATTCCATTTAGTATCAAACATGGTGTATCCCCCCATAATTGAAGAATTAGATATTAGGGGTTTTGAATATAACAAAGAAATTATAAAAATTACTGTTAAGGGAAGAGAAGAAATTGAAGGTTATGTGTTATGGAAATAAAAAGAAGGGAAACTAAGGAAGAAAGAGCCTTAGCCCAAAAAATCCGCCGGAAAATGATTACTAAAGTCTTAAAAAACAAGAAAAAGTACAACAGAAAAGACAAACATGAAAAAAAATGTTATTAAATATTGGGCCCTATATTTAATTCTTGTAGGGAGTTTAATATTTTTATTATCTTGTTCCCCCTCACAAAAGATACATAAAACCCCCCATAAAAATAAAGTTCAAAATGTAGGATTGGATGTGAGAAAATCATGTTCTAAAACAAAGTAAAAATGAAGATTAATATAAATGATGTAGAAGATTATTACTCTCAAGAATTGGGGAGTACAGAGGAATGTAGTCGTTGTGGGGGGACTGAATTCGATTATGATTCTGAAAAAAACACATGGTGTATTTGCAGTAATTGTGGACACACTGAAACATTCCAACCCAAAAGTAAAAACTTACTTCCTCCTAAGGAAAAAATTAAAAAAGTCAAAAAGGATTTTTAGTTTAGTGGGGATTATGCAAAATTTTTATTTAATTTTAATTTTTAAATAATATAAAAGATCTGTATGGAAAATATCAAAAAGTTAATCGAGGAGGTTAGTAACATGAGTAAAAGACTTGAGGAGATAGGTCGTGATCTAATGGCTCTACCTGAAACCCCCCTCCCAGTGGAAAATCAGACATATAAGCTTATAGATGAGATATTAAATTCATTTGATTTTGCTAAAGTTTATAAAGTTATGTCTGCTTTGAACTGGACCTGGCATGATGATCAAACCCATTGTAGTGTAAATCCTACGCTAGAGGAAATAAAGAAGGCAGCTCATGAGTTATTATCAGAAGCTGCTAATTTAAGACTAGAAGCATATATCGATACCCATTATGATTTTCCCATTGAGGTATTTACAGGGGGCTTTGCAGCCATAGCTTGGTGTAATGAGGATAAAGATAAAATAGTAAAATTAGAATTAAAGTTTATTGTTAGTGAATGGAGTGCGAAGGATCCTTCTTATAAAATGGAGGAATAAGAGTAGTGTTTAGTTTTTTTGGTTGAGGTGAAGGGGAGAGAGAATTTATTTTAAGGTTTTCTTCTCCCCTTTTAATAAAATTTAATATTTATAAGTAAAATTCAATGTATTAATGAAAATGAAAAATGATCCTCAGGAGATTTTAACATGGATTAAATGTTTTATTGTGGGGAAAGACTACCTCAACAAAACTCAAATTGGTCTTATAGAAGAACAAATGAAGTGCCATGACTATAACCCTATAAAAAAAGACCCTACAGATTCAGAGCTTTTAATAGGAAAACCACTCACCCCATACCCATGGCATTTAGTTGAGGGGGTTAAGAAGGGTGAATTATAAGGGCATGCTTGCTATACAGATGACCTTCGGAGAAGGGGAATATATTAACAAACAAATAATAGCTTTATTTCGTAGAATGGAAATAGGGTGTACTACTTCTTTCATAGAAATGTTGTACTCGGATATCCCTAGATGTTCTCAAGGATTAATCCCGGATGGGTGGTTATTTACTAACATAGGGTGCAAGTATATTTATCTTGAATCAATTGTATCCCAAAATAGAGTAAAAATCAAAGCTTCAGATTACCCCCACCCATTTTTAAAGCGCATAAAAGAACATTATCCTAATACCCAAATAACCCAAGTCAGATAAATGAAAACCATACCAGTACAACACAAAAGCGCAATTGTAGGAGAAGCTTTAGTCAATGGTCCTACCATAATAAAAATAGAATTTTACCCCGAAATAAGGGATAAAACATTTGATAATGCCCTAGCTTTTGGAGTTTCAATATCAAGTACCCTTATTATAGCTCAAGATAACTTTGTAATGCCGGGTGAAATATCTGAAATACATATTATTAACAAAAAACCCAAATAAAATTTGGTTATTTAAGGTTTTTTTCGTACTTTTACGGAAACCAAAAAAAAATATAGTTATGGCAGAATCTATTTATGTTACTTCGAGTAATAGTAAAATTGTTGATGGGGCCTTGTTTGTAACTTTACTCAAGGCCCACTCTATTTCTCTTAATTCCCCCACATTGAGGAAGAAAATAAATCATAAAGTAACCATAAATCATCCCTCTATTGGGAAAATGGTGAAGTTTGATGGACCTTATTCCCGTTCTAAATAAAAAAAATAAAATCTAACTTTATCTAAAAAAAAAATGAAAAAAATTATTTTTGTTTTGGCTATGTTTTTGTTTACCACCTTGGTTTATTCCCAAAAACAAATTGCCATAGGATATACTATGAGTGAACTTGAATCCACTTTTGGGCCTGAGGGGTGGAATAAGGGAACAACTGATGGTGGGGATCTTTATTTGTATAAATCTTTTTCTAACGGGGTATGGTATTATTCATTGTGGGATGGTAATAATTGTAATAAAATATGTTTCGTTGACCCCCAAAGTCTAACCCAAGCCCAAGGTTTTATTGAACATATGAATAAAAATTGGGTGATAGTAGATGAATCTAACTGGAAACTTTATTACAAAGGTTCTATTATATATGCTGCCTTGTTTTGGCCTGAAGGAGGAATTTACCCCCAAGTAATATATTGGTAAAAAATGGAGAAAGTTGTAATAGTAAAAATCCAAATTGAAGAAGATAATCCTGAAAAAAGGAATGTTTCCATAGGGTTTTTAAGTAAAGAAGAAATGTTACCTTTAGGGGAAACTTTAGCATACCTATTAGATGCTGTAGCTCTAGCGATAAAAACAAGTTCTTCAATTGGAGGTTATAAAGATCACGAACTAATGACACAGGTTATTAAATATTTAAATGACCATTTTGGTTCAATCAATAGTTTTTCCGACGCATCTCCTTCAAAATTATTCAAAGACATTTCAGAAAAAAATTAAATATATGGAAGATAATAAATTATCTATAATAATTAGAGACAGTCAAGTAGAAACTTCTACCGGGATTAATATTCTAAAAGAGTTTACCCCCCTATACGAAAAAATTCAAGAGTGGGAGGGTAAATCTAAAGATCTTATAGTAAATGATGTTTCTCAAGTGAGAGAAATGCAAATGGCTCGACAAGCTCGTTTAGCTCTTAAAGACATTAGAGTATCAGCTGATAAAACTCGTAAAAAACTAAAAGAGGATAGTAACAGATACAATAACGCAGTCCAGGCAGTTTACAATACTATAGAATCCCTAATTAAACCTATTGAAGACCACCTCCAGAAACAAGAAGATTACCCTAAAATATTAAAGGAAAAATTAAAGGCTGAACTTAGAGTTCAAAGAGAAGCTCAAATTTCTCCTTATCAGGATTTTGTTTATGGGAATATAGATCTAGGGGATCTTTCAGAAGAGGATTTTGATAAGATATTTAGAGGAGCTAAACTCCAGCATGAAGAAAAAATAGCGCTTGAAAAAGCTAAGGCTAAAGAAGAAGAACTTAAAGCTAAGGCCAAAGCCAAAGAAGACGAGAGAATTAGAAAAGAGAATGAAAGGTTAAAGAAGGAACGCCTAATAATTGAAGAACAGTTAAAAAAAGAACGCCAAAGGGCAGAAGAAGAACGCATAGCTAATGAAAAAATACTTGAAGCTGAGAGAGCTGAGCGTGCTCGTGCTGAGGCAGAAGCCACAGCTAAGGCTAAAGCCGAACAAAAGTTAGCTGAGGAAAAACTAGAGAGAGAGCGCCAACGAGCGGAAGAAGCCGAAAAAGAGACTTTGGCTTTGAAACAAGCAGAAGAAATAAGAGATAGAGAATTAAAGAAAGTATTAGCTGCCCCTTATAAGGAACAAATTTTATTCTTCGCTAGAGGTTTAGAAGTTTTAGAATATCCTATAATAGACCCAGAAACTTTCCCCCAACATTATAAATTTGTTGAAGATTTAAAACTCAAAATGCAAACTATTATTAAATACATCAGAAATGAAGTGCCATCAATGTAAAAAGGAAATAGAAGATGAATCTCAGATGATAATTCTTCCCCCTGATGGAGATGTTTTGTGTGGTAAGGAATGTGAGAAAAAGTTTTTTGAGGAGTATGATGAATTTATGAATAAAATAGGGGATGATGAGTGGTATAAAAGATTTATGGATTCACCTTAAATAAAACAAATATGATAGAATCTACGCTATTAATCTTATCTCGAGATGATTTAAGGTCTAAATCAATAGATAAGAATTTTAAAAACATAAAATTACATGATTTCGGAATATGCTTGGATTGTGTTCACAAGTATGGAGTCATAATATTTAAGGATCATGAGGGTATTTTAGTTTTATCAAATAAATATGGACTTACAGGTCACATTGATCATTTTTAAATAATAAACAAAAAAACAAAACAATGACAACACTTGCTATGATTTGGATTATTGGTTTAGTAGTTTTAATTCTTTTTGGAATTATAGGGGGGATAATATTTAGGGTTTTTAGGGATGGTAGTGGTAATACTATTTTTGGGTATATTATTACCTGTGGGCTTATGCTAGCTTTTGGGTTGGTATTAAGCGTATTAGATGCTAAAAAATTTGAAAAAACAGAACCTATTGAAATTACAGAGATAGAATATACTAAAAGAGCTATAGTAGTTTATGATGAAATAGGAAAAGCCATAGAATTTACCCACATTGAAGACTATAATACTATTAATGACTCTACTTCTTTCTATAAAGTGATACAATTCAACCACTTTAAGAAACCAATAAAAACCATATACCAACATTCAAACCTTTAAACTTATGTCAAGCAGCAACTATCCTCCGGGAGTAGGTCCCCATACCTATGGGGCTCCTTGGAATGATGTATTAGTAGATTTTAAAGTTCAACTTTGTAGTAAAAATCCCCTAGAGTTTGAAGATATCAAAGATTACTTTGATGATATTTTAAGCCCCTCAATTCTTACAGAAGACGAACAATATCATACTATAGTAATAGGAGGAATATCCGTTCAGGGACCAAAATACGATTACGGAGATGGGGATAAGATAGCAGATATTAAAAGTGAATTTATGTTTGGCCCTATTGATTGGAAATTTGAAATTGAATGGGAAACTCTAAAACTTATTTAAAAAATGGATAATCTAGAAAAAACAAATTCTTTATTTGAAGATCCAACTGAACAGAAGGATTATTCTGAATATGTAGCTATTAGAGAAATAATAGAACAAGCCTATGCTTGGGATCTTAAGGATGAAGTAATAATGACTGCTTTGAAATTAAAAAAAGAAAATCCTGAATGGGGGAGACTTAAATGTTATGAAGAAGCACTCGGTGAATGGGTTAAGTAAAAAATTTATGGAAATAGCAGTAGATTTTGACGGTACTTGTGTTAATCACGAGTACCCTCATATAGGTAAGGATAATCCTTATTGTATTGAGGTCTTAAAGGCTCTAAATAAAAAAGGCCATAAACTAATTCTATTCACAATGAGGGGAGGTAATGAATTAGAAGAAGCTGTAGATTGGTTTAGAAAAAATGAAGTAGATTTATATGGAATAAATACTAACCCCACTCAAAGTTTTTGGACATTAAGCCCTAAAGCTTATGCCCAAGTTTACATAGATGATGCTGCTTTAGGATGCCCTTTGGATTATAAGGGTCATTATAGACCTAGAGTAGATTGGTATAATGTAGAAACTTTATTAAGATCACAAGGAATTTTATAAAAAAATAAATGAAAATTAAAACAGAACAAATCAAATCAATTGTTGAGAGTACGGTAAACGAAAACCCCATGAGTCACCTCTCAGAATTTAGAACAATTTTACAAAAAAACTTAGATACGAATCTTGAATTTGAAACAAAAGTATCTGAGGTTGAAGTTAAAAATGGTTTTATTGTAACTCAAATTTGTTATGTAAATGAGGAGGTTCAAAACATTGTAGTTGATGCCACAATTTCTCCATTGAGGGATGAAGAATCTTTAAAAGATTATTTATTTTTTATAACTGAATAACATGAAAAAACTACTTACACTTTTGGTTTTGTTGAGTTTTACTCTAGCAAGCCACCCCCAACAAATTATTCTAGACTCCATTATTACCCATGAATCTTGGGGTGGTATATGGAATACTAAATTCAAATATAATTCTTCAGGTGAGATGGTGATGTATTCCTGTCGTGCAGGATACACCAACTATAATGAGTATATAGATTCTTCTTGGGTATATTATCTCTCCCCCAATAAAGATAGCATATGTCGATATTTTTATTTCTTTAATTCTGATACTACTTTTAGAAATACTTATGTAAAAAACCGATTACCTAATGGAAACCCTAGTATTGAGATTAGGTATGATTATTATGGTCCTAATATACCATATGCTTCTACTAAAGTAATGTATAATTATGATTCTCTAAATAGAGTGATAGGTATAGGAAGCTATACTAGTCCTCTTGGGGGTCCTTGGACTTGGGCCGGGGGTATAGATGTTTTTTATTATGGGGATGATTCTACTATAACCCTAGTTTATGAAAATGGTAATCCCACTCCTATTAAATATTATAGAAATATCTATTCTAATAATTACTTAATCCAAAAAGCCCTATTTATAAAAAGCTTAGGAACCTGGGTATTGTATGATTTAATCCATTACACATATCAATCTTCAAAACTTATTAAAACTACACATTTTGAAGGAGGAATGTATACCTTTTTAGGGTTTTATGGATATGATTCTTTAGGAAACCAAACTTCATTTGAAACCACTCCCCTACCAGGTTCTAAATTTGTTCCTACCCTTAAGACTTATAACTATTACCCACCATACAACACTAGCACTTCATGGTTACCTAATAAGAACTTATTACAACCTGAATTCTTCCCCGGCCCTGAAATTCCTAATATTAATATATTAACAAATATTGTAGAATATACTGATAGTAGTGGGGTGTGGGTTAAAAAATCTAATATAGATTTTTACTATAATTTTAATGTGGGGGTAAATAGTATAGTTAGAACTCAAAATTTAAAAACATACCCAAATCCAACAGAGGGATTAGTAAGCATTGAGGGGGAATTAGATTATGTGGATGTCTTTAATATGACAGGTCAACTGATGTTGACTAGCAAAAGTAATATTCTTAATATAGAGGGTTTCCCTAACGGGATATACATTCTTGCAGTTCACAAAGAAGGAATGATTAACACGACAAAGATTATAAAACACTAACTTGGTTTAAAATGAAATACCTAATTAAAACCACATGGTATTATATTGAAATTGGATGGGCGAAGTTATTGCTTTTATTCAATATTCGTCGCAGTACTTCTCCTATCCCAAAGAATACACCATATTGTTATATTATGGATGGAGAAAAAAATATAAAGCGACCAATAGACGGATATTGGATAATACCATGCAAATACTACAGACATATGAAAGGTCATAATGCTGGTTGTATATATGTTGGTTTTATTGGATTTGACTCATGTTTAGGAGATCAATGCAAGATATGTGGTGTAAATATAGGATATGATGAATAAAAACATAAAATGTAAATTAGGAATACACAGTTATAATATAATAGGACGTCAAATGGCTAAGGGTGTGTGTGGGGGATTTTCTATGACTCAATTGCAAAGAATTGTAAAAAAATGTGCACATTGTGGTCATATGAAATATGAGGGTTTTGATATTGCGACTAATGCTCATCTTGACGATACTCTTAATTGGCAGCCAACAATAACCTAAAAAATAAAAAACAAATGAACAATTTAGATCTTCAATACTTAGCACTCCTGCAAGATATACTTGACAATGGAGTTAGAAAATCCAGCAGAACAGGCGTAGACACTATTTCTGTCTTTGGTAGAACTATAAGACACAAGATGAGTGAAGGATTTCCCATCTTGACTACTAAGAAAGTTGCATGGAAGCAGATTGTTACCGAGCTCCTGTGGTTCTTACGGGGAGAAACAAACATCCAATCATTAGTTAAAGATGGTAATAACATCTGGGTTGGCGATGCTTATAAAGCATATGAAAAATATTGCAAATCTCAAGGCATTCAAGATATTCATGATTACGACGATAAAGAAACTTTTATTAAAGGTATAAAAGAAAATGATAGGTATGCTAAGAGATGGGGGGAAATGGGGCCTATCTATGGGAAGCAGTGGCGGAATTGGACCAAAATGAATGTGGAAACTAAACCATATATTCATAAAGAAGAAACTCACTTTGCTTTTGATATTGATAACCAACCAATAGACCAAATCGCAAACCTAATTAATGATCTTAAAACCAACCCCGATTCTAGGCGGCTCATGGTCAGTGCGTGGAATGTGGAAGAAATCGACCAGATGTTGCTACCTCCATGCCACTATGCATTTCAATGTTATACAAGAGAGTTGAGTTGGGAAGAAAGAGAAAAAATAACACTAAAAAAATATCCTCAGTTAAATGAACAACCATCTGGTGCATTAATAGATTCGCGGCCTTTCAGTCACGAATTTGGTGATAGTTTAAATATGCCAACCAGAGCAATCTCTTTAATGTGGAATCAACGCAGCGTAGATACTCCACTTGGTTTACCATTCAATATAGCCAGTTATGGTTTATTGCTTGAGATCATAGCTAAAGAAGTTAATATGGTGCCTGATGAACTGATAGGTGTTCTAGGAGATACACACATTTACATCAATCAGATAGATGGTATTAAGGAGCAGCTTGGAAGAGAATTAACAATAGATGAAAGATTTAGAATTTGGTTTGATGATAAAAAACCGAATAGAGATTGGGTCGATCATTATGATGAGCTTTCAAAAGAAGAACAGGTCAAGTGGTTGGGTAAATTTGGGATTCCTAAAAGAACAAGAGAATCTTATGACTTGCCGAAATTGAATATCAAACTACATTTTGAAAATAAACCATCGTTTGTGCCTGAACAATGGGTCGCAGATGATTTTGAATTAGTAAACTACAAGTCGCACCCAAAGATTGAAATGCCATTATCAAATTAAAAATTATGGAAGAAACATTAGAGCTAATGACAACACAAATTTCTGATACTAAATTGAATGATCAAATTTTGTTTATGGAATCTTTAAATAGCATTATAACAACACCAATTACAATAGCTATACTCAATTCACTAAAGGAATTAAAAGGTATTAAACAAAATAAAATTAAACAAATAAAATTATGATTTACTGTATTTCTTTATTTTTCTTAGCTGTAATTGTGTTTCTTATTGCTGCATTTTTTCGTAAACTTTCGGATTGGGATGGGAATTTAAATAGAGTAAAACTGTGGGGTGATATGACATACTATTGTTTCATAGGTAGCGGAGTGATTTTGGCTATATCAGCAACTGTGGCCTTAGTGGGGTTCATAATGGAGTTAATCCGTTTATGAAAATAAAATTAATAGAATCAAAATGAGAAAAATAAAAATAAATAATAAATGGTACCTAGAAGGTGAAGACATTCAACTGCCAAACAAATGGTTTGGGGAATCCACTTGGAATATAATGTTCATAGGTAGAGATGCTTGTGCTGTTCTTGGTAAGGGTCGCAAACGTAAAACCATAACAGGTAGCGTTATTATAGACGATTATCATGAGTATAATGATAACCCTACTTTAGTTCAAAGTATGGAGGCGCTTGATAATATTTTAGAAATGTATTCAACAAGTAGTTCAAGCCCTATTTAGAATAATTCCAGATGACAGAAAGATTTTGGATTTTGCAAAATCCTTTCATACATTTACAGAGTTAATTTAAAAAGTCATACAAAATGTACTACGAAGAAAAAACTATTAATGCAATTCTTCATTTTAGAACTACCCCTAAGGGGGAGTGGATTGAAATGAGTAAAGAGAATATGACGAGTAAGATACATAGTTTGGGAAAACGACTTGCAGCCCTTGAAGCAGCCTGTGCAACATTAAACCTCTCAGGTAAATTTGTAGGAATTCAAAACTAAATTTTATGTCACACAATATAGATGGACCATTTACTCCTTACTCTTGGGAAAAAGAGTTTTATAAAAGCCACAATATACCTGAATGGGAATGTGCCTTACATAAAACAAAAGATTTGGGTAAAATCTATGAGGATGTAGATGGGAGTTATGTTGAGGCCAAAGTCACCCCCAGGCCTGCTCAGTTTTGGGAATTTAATATCTACTGTGCTGAATCAAAGAAGATTTACAATATTTCAACTGGGAGTGGAGGGTTAGAGAATTATCTTGAAGCAATGGAAAATATTGCTTTAGGGATGATAGTAGTGAATTCCATTAAAAATAAATAAAACTCAAAACAGTGACTAAAATATTAAAGCATAACAACCTAATCCTACATTTAGAACCTGTTGAAATTGCTTACAAAGTTCAAATGGATAGATTTAAGAGGAGAGATGTTGGTAATAATCTAGCAACAAGATACGCTACAGAATACAAAATAAAGGATTGCAACCACCAGTATAACCAATCAGGAAGAATTATTGATTGGAAGTATAAGTTAGACAATATTAGACAATATCCTTGGATTTTGGGGTATATTCAAAAAGGATAAAACTATGATAAGGATTAATAGAAATGTAGGGGCAAGAGTTATTGTCGATAGTGTGCTTGTGGGAATTTCACCCAAAGAAGGGTGGAAATTCATTAAAAAAGTACCAGGAGTTATTGTTGAAAAGGGTGACCATAGAATGTATTCTTATTTCTCAGATGGTGCTAACACAAATGTTAATAGAATGGTTTTTGATCCCTGGTATCCGTCATATGCCATTCAACTTGATAATGGGGTTGTTGAGGTATGTGGGGATAGTATTATATTAGTCTATGAATACCATTTAAAGTTTTTGGACAGAATTGAAACTCCTAAAAAACCAATCACCGAAAAACAATATTTAAATGCTAAAAAAATTGTTGAACAATACGAAACTTCTAATCTAAAATAAAATGAACTACACACAACTTTTTTATTGGCTTGTTGTTGCTGACAATGCAAGAACATTTTTCACAACCTTCAGTATTATATTTACGGTAATTGCCATTATTGCAACGCTGATGTTTATCATTGGGAGGAGCGACTATGATTGGAATAATATTTCTGATGCGGGTAAAGCAGGGAAAAAATTTATGTTTTGGTCATATCCTTTTATGGTTTTGTTTTGGGGGTTATTGATATTCACTCCAAACAAAAAGGACGCATTGCTAATTATTGCTGGGGGTCAGACTCTAAATTATTTGACAACAGACTCAGTGGCTAGACAACTTCCCTCTGAACTAACAGGTTTTCTTGTTGCTGAAATTCGTAACCTTGCGCAAGAATCGGGTGTTGAACTATTAACTAATACATACAAACAGCAAGTTCTTGAAAGTGCCAAAACCATGACCACTCAGGAGCTTATTGATAAAATGCAGGTAGATACTACATTTGCACATATTGTGTTAAATAAATAATAAAAAGAATTTGGCTTTTGGAAATTTTCTTCATACATTTACAGAGTTAATTAAAATAGTGCTGAAAATAAACCCCAATTGGTAATATTTAAACGCTAAAAAAATTGTTGAAGCATATGAAAACCAATGACCCAAACACAGATCAATTCTTAGTCTATAGTAAATTTATTTTAGGCTTAGCGTCCTTTGGGTTACCCCCCTTGACTGCTTCAGATGTAGGCTTATCTTCTACAAAGTATAAACAACTGAATGAGGGTTTTGAATTAAGACCTTTGGATGATTTGGGTAAGAAGAAAGGCAAACTTATCCCAAATACAAATAAATATTCACATTTGTATAAAGATGGTAAAAAACTATCTAAGACTATCTTTAGAGAAGGTGGTCTGTGCATGGGGTTCAAAGATGGGTATTGCGCTCTAATTAAGTATGATATTGATAAAAAACGGGAAGAAGGATTTAGTTTTGGCGCTCATTGCATTATCAATACTAAGGGTGAAATTGTTCTGAGTGCAGAAAGCACATGCGAATACCCCAGACACATAGGAGGCCATTTAGGGGGAATTGAAAAGACAATTTATGACCTTAGAAACGGTAACCCCATTTTCGTGTATGATGATTACATTAAGGGGAAAACTTCTATTATTGCCGAATTTCGTTATGATTGGGACTATAAAAAGATTGAAGGTGTTAATTTGGGAACGGGGATTTACAAAATAGATTTTTTAACTTGTGAGATAACAAAAATTGATGATGTAAAATAAAATTTGCACAATAGATTTATTCTATTTACCTTTACATCATAAAACCAAACAACAATGGCTTATTTGATATACACTGTGTTATAAGCCGTGTTTTTATTAATCAATTTTAAAATTAAAAGTATGATACTACAAATTAAACAATACGAATACGAAAAGAAGGAAATTGCATCAAAAGAGATTCAATTACCTACTGAGATTTCTCATTATTTTGAAACTGGTATTAGACGTTCAATTAAAATAATACCACGTTTTACAACTTGGAATAAAGAACAATATAACAAAGAAGAAGAATTATATGAACTAATAGTTATTTGTCTATACCAAAGTTTTGAATGTAAAGCCGAAAAATTTACAATAAGAATTAGCGATATAGAAGGGATTTATTACTCTCAAAAACACAAGTATAAAGAACTTGTAACTGGACTGATTGAAGGTTGCTTTAATAAAAGAACTAAAGAACAATTTGATATTGATTTTGATAACACATTTTCAGAAATGCAGTGTCTTTAAAATGACTTATAACAAGGATATATACGAAACAAAAAGAACAATCAATTTTATTTGCATAATAAATTTATTCTACTTATCTTTATACCACAAAACCAAATAACACAAACCTATGGGAACAATGATGTGCTACCGAAAAGATTGTGATAACATACTGTGTGAAACTTATGTTGAATCAGTAGGATATATTTGTTCTAGCTGCCAAGCAGAGTTTAAAGAGTACCTTGTAGATGAGGGTTTAAATCCTACCACAGAAAGACAAATTAGGATAGAATTGAAAAATTTTATGGCGACGCCTAAATTGAATAATGCGATAAGAGCTAGTAGAAAAGAAATGACTATTGATGAATTTTTTAATGGACGTACAACCACTCATTATTAAATGAAACCAAAACTCAAACCAATCTTTGAATTATACAAAGCAGTAACTTGGCTTCTAAACAGAAGTGAAAATAAACCGGCAATAAATGAGATAAAAATGGAAAATAGAAAGGTATTCACACCCGAAAACATCAACAATTTAATTGGTACATGCGAAAAAATTGTGAGTGTTTCTAAAGTAAATATTGATGGAGCTCTAATGTGGAGCCAAATGTCATTTCTTGGAAAATTAATTGAGGATTTTGTTAATAATCCTATTGTGTATGAAAGTGGAATATCAATGCCAGAACCTATAGAACTCCCTAAAAGATAAATGTAAAAAATAATAATATGAAAGTTTACAAAGTAACAGTTGAAGAGTCTGGTGAGATTCGTTGGTATAACGAGCAAGGGCAATTTCATAGAGAAGAAGGTCCGGCATGTGAATACCCTAGTGGTGCTAAATCATGGTACCTTAATGGTCAAAGATTAACCGAAGAAGAATTCAATGCTAGAATTAAAGCAAAAGATACTTGTGATGGGAAGATCATTGAAATGGATGGAAAGAAATACAAACTTCAAGCAATATAACAATTAGAACAATTTCCGATGGCAGAAGAATTTGGATTTCGGAAATTTCCTTTGTACATTTACAGAGTTAATTAAAAATTCAAAAACAATGGCTAAAAAAGAAGAAATACATATCCAAGACACAGAAAGTAAGGTATGGTTGTTGCCTGCTATTATACGCCGTTTTTTTGTTAAAACCTACTACAATCAAGGGGGTGTATATATTAAAGACACATTTGATGGAGAAAGGCCTACATATAACCCACAATATGTTATTCGTTGGTTAGATAATCTCAAAATTGAAACCTTTTCTCAAAAAAGAGCGGATAAATTAAGTTGGAAGTTCTTTCAAGAGAAATATCCACAGTATGGTCCTTTTGTGCAGTTGTTTTAACTCAGAGTTCAAATCTAAAATTCAAAAACAATGATAGTAGATATGTCTTTCATCCCTGATGGGATTTCAGGTTCATGGGCTATTCAAACCTATGAAGTGCCTAAAGAGGACCTCTCTCAATTTATTTCAATGTTTAAGACTGGTAGGGGGGTACCAGGAGGAGTTTATAAAAGACTAATTCGAAACAAGCAGGTGGTTATGAGTAACACTCCTGACGAAATTAGGGATTTTTATCACTTAACAATTGTAGCTAAAGGTTCAATTCTTATCAATGGTTTAGGTTTGGGCTGTTTAGTAAAAGTTCTTTTAGACAAACCCGAAGTAGAAAAAATAACAGTAATTGAAAAGAGTGAAGATGTTATTAAATTAGTAGCTCCTTACTTTAAAGATGAAAGACTTACTATAATTCAAGCTGATGCTTTTGAATACAAACCCCCTAAGGAAGAAAAATATAATTTTGTGTGGCATGACATTTGGGATAACATATGTGCCGACAATCTAGAAGGAATGAGCAAGCTACACAGAAAATATGGTAAAAAAACTGAATGGCAGGATAGTTGGGCTAGGCAAAGTTGTAAACGACAAAGACAAGAAAACAAAAGGTATTTTTGGTAAAGAAACAAACAAAAAATGACCACAGAACAAAGAGAATTAGCAGTTTTCAAGAATCCCTCCACCTTTGAAGAAAAAATAGCAAGGGAGAAATGTAATTGTGATTTTTGTAAAGCTTATGCTAAATACAAATGGGCAAAAGTAATGGAGTGTGGATGTGCTTGTCACGATGGAGATGGAATAACAGGCCATGATGGATTATGTTGTGAGTTTCCAAATGCATTGCGCAAAAATAATCCATATATAAATTTAGAACCTTCGGAACATTATAAACAAACTATTGATAAAATTATTTATACAGATGAAAAATCCTAATATTAAAACAAAAATAGTTCATTCACAAACTAAGGCAGCTTGGAATATAGTAGGTACAACCCCGGGGGGGAAATTTAAAATTGCAAGAATACCTTATAACACTAAATGTCCTAGTAACATAGAGGAGATAGAACGAACCGAAGCATTAGAACATGCAAGTTTTATTTCAGAATGTTTTAATAAATCACTAGAGATTATAAAATTTCTCCACCCCGACGACCAAAAGAATGACCAAAAACCCCCAATTGAGACTTGTATTATAAATCCTCTCGAGGATACTAACATATTATCACCAGAGATTGCAAAAGCAATAGACAAAATCCTAAAAAAATGTCCAGATGCTGTGTTTGGGGGGTCAATAGCACTAAATGCTTTGGGATTAATTAATAGGAAGATATCAGATATTGATTTATTTTTCCCCATTAATACTTCGATTGCGAGAATAGGTTTCACAAGTATGGCAGATGGGGAAATTTTATCGGATACAGTCACAAATGTAAATGGGAAAAAAATACAGAGAACGGGTATTAAGATAGGTGATGTTAAGGCATGTGCTTTTTGTGTATCAGCTGAAGAACTCCAATATTCATATTTCTTCTTTAATGGGAGGAAAATTAAAATTCAAAATGTTAACTATGCTATTTTAGCTAAGAAATATTATGAAGCAAATAGTGGTAATCCTAAACATGGGGTTGACTTGAAAAATATAGAACAAGCTCTTAGTAGTTTACTTAACGAGGATGATTTACCGTTTTAAATAATAAAAACATGGATAGATACATCACAAATTACATGCAAATACTTGCAATGACAAAGGAGGAGAGATTTGAAATGTACATGAGGTGTACTAAAGAGGAGCTAGCTTCAATGTTAACGGAGAGAGATGAAGTGGAACAACGGGTTGTTAGTATGTTTAGAGTTATCTCCCCAGGGGAGTGGGTGGAAGAGGAAAATTAGAATTAAATGAAAAATAATATGGTATACAATACTAAAGAAGCCATTCAAGCTCTATATGAAATTATAGACGTTTTGGATAAGTCTAAATTCCATGATACTCATATGGATATAAGGTGGAAACTTACTTCGATAAGGATGATGCTTGAAGAAGGTAATAAAAATGAACCTTGTAATTGTGCCGTTGATGATGTTTTTCATTCATTAAGAGCAGCGAGTACTCACCACTATGAATGGATGGATAAAAATAAAAAATAAATAAAAAACAACATGGAACTTTTTAGATTGATTTTGGATGTAGTTTTGCTTATAGGCATGCTCATAATGATTATATCATACGATAAAAAAATAAAAAACTTACAATCAAGGTTAAATCTAATTAACAGTGATAAAGAATTGAAGGAAAAATTAGAGAGGAATAGAGAATTTAATAAGAGGGTTGAGGAGATTGTTACTACACTAAAAGCAGGGAGGGCAGTTAGAATAGCATTATTAGGGAATGGTAGGGAAGACCATGATGCAAGGTGGAGCGCAATTGCAAACCAAGCAGTAGTTAAGTATAATGAGGGGGTATGGAATAAAGCAAGGAAAAAATTACCTTTAGCTGAGATATCTATTTCCTTTAGTAGCATGGTAATTGAAGTAAAGAATAATGAGGAAAACTTAAAGACCGAGGAGAGAACTAATGAATGCTAATAACAATAAAATAATTATCCCAGTAAAATTGAAGACATGGGTGAAATCTATAATAACTTCTCAAAAAATACTATATTACATATATTACCTCATACCAATAGATGAAATAAGTGAATTCTATAAGGATAAAAATAAAGGAAGTAATAAAAAGTGGGATAAATATGATATAGGAGGTGATGTTGTAAGGATGGCAATGTATAGAAATAAATGGGTGGTGGAAATAGAGGAAAAGGAAGAACCATTAAAACCACCACCAACCTATTATAAGGTGGAGGGATTCTTGAAAGGGGAGAGGAAAATAAAGAAACAGGGAAAGAGAATAGATGTGATGGGTTATGCTTTTAGGGGGCATGTTATTGATAATGTGAAAATGGAAGTTAGTATTGGTTCGGTGGAAGATTTGGATAGGCTTAGAAGTGTGTTGAAGGAATTGGAAATGAATTGGCCTATATGACATCTAATTCAATAAAGGCATTATAGGGCGCATAGAAGCGGTTATAATGCAAGGGTGGGGGAAGGTCACGGAATGATGCGCAAAAATGTAAAAGCGCATTATATAAATTATAGTAGGTGAAAAGATATGGAGAAAAACATGGGGTAGAGAGGGATGGGATCTAACCTCTTTCCCCAGCACTCGCGCCCACTACACTACTATAAAAAATATATACTTCTAATAATATAACATATAAAGTCTCATATAATTTGGCGATTTTCCATCCCTTCCCTATATTTATAATAGAACGTTCATTAATTATTGTTTCATTTCCGATCTAAAGGATAGCACAGCCGTACATGTCTCATAGCACCGCAATTCCTATTTCGATGTTGGCTCAATAATGAAAGATGTTCAACAGTAGGGGTAAATAAGCAAGCGTAAAAAACTACAAGCAGCCAATTTATCTAACAATTAGAGTAGTAGAGTTTAGAGTTTAGTAAGGTTATTCTAATATTAACAAAGTCTACTATAGGGTGTTTAAGGAGTAACACCTAATTATAAGAGAAAGCTTGCCGATTGCGGCAGGCTATTAGTGTGCCCAGGTCATTTGGAATGATTCCAGATGGCGAGAAAATTTGGATTCCGGAAATCCCCTTCGTACATTTACAGCATATTAAAAAACTAAAAAGTTATGGCAACAAGTTCCCCATTCATCAAGGCCACAAAGTTGAGCCCTAAAGGAGTAAGTGAGGCCGTTGTTTTGAATAAAAATTTTTTTGTGGCTTCAACTAATATATTGACAGCCGAAGAAACAATGACCCGCAACGATTGTGTTGTGAGGGCCATTATGGTAGCTAAAGGAACTACATACAAAGAAGCCCTTACCATAGCGAGGGAAGTTGTACGATGGAGCCCAAAAAATGGAGCCCGTATGAGCCCCATAATGAAAGGACTACCCACAATAGGGGGGAAATTAGTTGTCAGTCGTTACACCGAAGGTACACTGAAGGCTTGGGGTTTTCAATATCCTGAAGATGTTGATTTTCCTACCTACAATCCCTCCTACAAGTCCAAGAAGGTCTCCTATACACTTAAGTCTTTCATCGAATCCCACCCCACAGGAACTTATACAATTGGGGTAAAGGGACACATGGTTGCCTTAAAAGACGGAGTTTTATACGCTAACCCCAATGAATGGCATGAAGGATTGTATAGGGAAGTTTGGGTTGCTTACGAATTTGAAAACTAATAATTAAACATAAAAATGGAAGCTTTTGTAACAAGAATGAGTAATGTACCTAAAATAATAGGTATGTACTTTATATTATTTAATGTAGCAATCCTATCTCTTCTGACTCTTTACAGTTGGATGTATGGAATTATCTGCCCTGACGTAAGGCACTACTATATAAACCGGAAACGTTTAATAAAACTATTAGAAAATAACAAGATTATTTTCATAGATAAATATAATTATTTAAATATTGAAATTTATACAATTAAAACCATTAGTCCGGACGGGGTAACAGATAATTACCTATACGAATTATGGGTTTATAGTAATGGTGAAATTACTTTAGATTATAAAAACGCTGATCCCCCCTCTAATTTAATAGGGCTTTATACTGCATCATTCCACCAAAGACGTTTAAACAGGCGAATAATAAAACTCATCAACGAACATTCATACTAAAAAACAAACATAATTTAATTGGGTAATTTCAAATCTGATTTATAATTTTACAACCTCACAATGAAAATCGAAAAAATATCAGCTGGGATAAAAGACCCATTTGAACCTATTAAATTTGCTCTAACTCTGGAAAGCAAGGAGGAAGTGCATATTATATTATTCTTATTTGGCCTCACAGAAGATGATCTCAATCATGGGCCCCCTGGATTTGGTGATGGGGTTCCAAATGAGGTTTTTAATGGATTTATTGATTTAACTAATAATAACTAAAATGAAAATTACACAAGTACCAGTAGTAACACCGGGGGGGTTTAAACCTATTTCCATTACCTTAACTATGGAAAGCGAGAAGGACGTTAACATGTTAGGTTTTCTATTCAGCCTCACAAAAGATGACATTAAGAAAACCAACTTTGAAAGTAAATGGCTCAAATCCTGGGATGATATTGGTGATGGGCTTCCGAACGCGGCTTACAGTGAATTCACTGATATAGTAGAAACCGGGAAATAGGTAATTAATATGAAAACTCTAATACTAATTGTACTTTTAGCCCTTGTTGGAGTGTTTACTTCATGTAGGGGGGCCATGGATGAGGAACAATGTAGATATTCTGTAATAGAAGAATACTCCGATTCTAATTATGTAATTTATTACCGTATTAATGACCCTTATCGTTTTATTGTCATTGATACTACAGACCAATCATTAAGGGTTTTTAGGGTCGAAACTATGGCCCTAAATAGTCCTAAAATAACAAGGGAAGAACGTATGAAAGTGTTGGACAAACTAAATGATAAATAATATGGAAAAGATTTTTAGATATTACTCCAAGGACAGGTTTAACCGTGTAACTGTCGTTGCAAAGTTCGAAAACAATACACTGGTGTTTGCTGTTGCTCGATGTTCTGATAAGGATCAGTTCTGTAGGAAAACCGGAAGGGCTATTGCTGAGGGTCGTTTGAGTAAGGGGAAGTTTATTCGTGAAGTAGAACCTATTCTCCCCTTCAACCCTGCGGAGTTTGTTGGCATAGCCCAAATAATAGCATGGGGTGTTAATAATAATGCTCGCCTAATAAAGTAGGGGCATGGGACGTAATAGCAACGTTGGTAGTATGGGGTGCGGTGGGCAGTATATAGGCGTTATATCGCGTATATATGCGGCCATATACCGCGGCCATACCCCACGGCGCGTTACGGTCCATCGATGCATATGGCGCTGTATAGAAAATTTAGATCGCTTCCTCGAGCGCAAACACCTATAGGCCCACCCCCAAAATATATACAGATATAATACAAACAAATGGACATATTATGATAACACTTTACATAGGAGCCTTAATAGGATTTGCAATTGGTATAGGGATATCCATATGGGATATGGCTTCTCCTTCCCAGGTTGCAGATGGTATAATGAAATATGTTTTTTACCTTATATGGATAATAGGTTTTTTGGCCATAGGAGTGTTATTTGCTCTTGGGCCTATGCTTTATTTACCAAGTGATGAAGAATACTATATTCATTCCCAAAACTATGAAATAGTGGCGCTGCAGGATTCTAAAGAAATATATGGTAAAATCTATTTTTTAGGGAGTGGTAGCATAGGAGAAAAGTCTGTCTATAGATTTTACATCAAGACAGATAAGGGGATAACTATGAAAACCATTGACGCAAAAGGGGTTTATATCCATTACACAACGGGGGCACCTTATTTGGAGGAAGAAACCCTTAAGACTAGAAAAATACCCGGAGCTTTGGATTGGGGGGCTAACATTAAAAGATCTAATAGGAAGGTTGAGACCAAGATTTATATTCCTGAAGGATCAGTTAAAGAAGAAATTAATTTAGACTTAAAATAAAATGAAAACTTTATCAGATGGTACAGAAGTAAGTCCACGCAGTTACTATTTCTTATTAGAATGGAACGAGCAGGATAAAAAAGACTTCATGGTGGTGAAATTCAACAAACATAGGTTGTGTGATCTTAACATTGGGGAATACGCAGCCCTATTCCTCCATGCAACAACTAGAGAACAGGATATATTATTACTAAAACAAACTCTCAGTGTCAAGTGATCAAATATAAAATAAAATGAGAAAATTACCATTAGAGGACCATATTATAGGAATTGCAGAAATACTAAAAGTAACTGAGAAGGAAGTTATGCAAGCTATTTATGATACATTTAAAAACATATCAGATGAAAATGATGAAATACTTGAGGATATGTATTGGGAATTTCAGGACGATAATAAAGTTGATACCATAACAATAAAATAAAATGAGCTTTGTAATAATTTTTCCTGTTTTAGTATTACTTATAATGTTAATACTTGAGAGTGATGATGAATAAAGATATTGAACTTAATCTGCAATTTACAATTGTTAAAAATGTATCACCACGCTTAGCATCAGACGATATTAAGGGTATGACCGCAGAAGAAACCAGAGAAGCAATAGGGAAGATGTTTGATGAGTTTGAAAAATTAACGGGTTTAAAGCCAGTTATTAAAGGTAATACTTTACCAACACGAGTTTTATTTCCACCAGAAAATATTGAACCCTAATAACTTAAATCTTATAATTTAGAATAATTCCAGATGACAAAAAGATTTGAAAAATTGGGTTTTTTAAACCCAATTCCTTGGATTTCGGAGATTTCCTTTGTACATTTACAGCATAGATTTAAAACTATAAGAAGTGAAAGCGCCTAAATTCACATTCAAAACAACAAAGCCGACTGGACCTTATTCCTCATTTTGGGACGAATATCACGCTATAAAATTAAAAAAGAAGAAAGTTGGGGCAATAGAAGATAAAACGTGGAGGATAAGATTAACAGTAATGAAAACTGAAACCATTACTGATGATAATCCTAATTGTGATTGGAAGTGGATTACCCTTAAAAAACAATCGAATTCACTTCAGGAAGCCAAAGATTGGCTCAACCAAAACATTGATGGAATTTTAAAGAATTATACATTATACTTTGATGAAGACTAATAAACTACAATCAATATGAAAAAATATACGGTAATAGTACATGATGATGGGTGTATTAGTTGGGGCAACGAAAAAAACCAACTTCACTGCGAACACGGCCCCGCTATTATATGGCCCTCTGGGGCCAAAGAATATTATATTGAGGGTAAACGCCATAGATTAGACGGCCCTGCAGTTGAATATGCGTGTGGGTCAAAAGAATATTTTATTGAGGGTGACCGACTAACAGAAGAAGATTTCAATACAAGAACTAAACCCAAGGGGTTGTATGATGGGAAGGTTGTTGAAGTTGAGGGTAAAAAATATAAATTACAATCAATATGAAAGAAACTAAATACAAATATGGGGTCCGTTGTGACGAATTTTCTGACGGTAGAATGCTTTACCTTCCATTCTGTAAAAAAGGATGGCTAGAACCATGGGGGTGGATAGACAAAAAATTAAACGTTTGGTTTGAAGCGCCACCTGAAACCAAAGACTTTATGACATTGGAAGAAGCCCATGACATTATTAGTCGCCACACAACAAAGCCTGAATACAAAGTTGTGATCTGTAAAAGCCGTTTTATCAAAATTAAAGACCTATCATGAGTAAGACTAAATACAAGTATAAGATCCGTTGTGACGAGTTTTATGGTGGTAAAAAATTATATCTTCCTTTATGTAAAAAGAAAGGTTGGTTTAATGACTGGCGGTGGATAGATAGAACCCTCTTCGAATGGGCCGAAAGAAGACCCGATAATATTGATTTTATGACACTTGACGAAGCTCATAATATTATTTATGGCCATGAAGGAAAATTAGAAGCCGAGACCTTTACCACATATTTTATTAAGTTTAAGAAAAATAAGGTAAACCCTGAATCATACATAGGGAGGCGATTTTTGCCGTAATCTTTGAATTACGGAAAACAAAGTATATACGTAATAGAACGGTGGGAGAGAATTGGATTTGAGATTACAACTTAAAAGATTGAAACTATGGACCTATTGAGTTTTTTACCCGTCATGTTTACTGTAATTATTGTAGCCATAATGTGGTACCAATCCGGACGCAGGGATGGATATAAAGAAGGATATAGAGATGGTGTATTATCCCATAAAGCAAACCAACGAGATAATTGATATAAATTATGGCAACACATAAAACACTATGCCGCTGGTGCGGTGGGGAGATGGTACTTGAGGAAGAAATTAACAACTCCGACAACTGCCAATGGCAATGTATCCACTGTGACGTTTACACACGATATTTCACAGATGTCCCCGAAGCCCTTGAATGGGCCTCACAGCCGATACCGTTTCTGCTTGATGAGAAATTGTTTGGCCCTAATGCAATCATAATTAAGGGAATCAATGAAACAATCACATCCACCCTTGCGGTGAGAGAGGAGGAACAGAAATGAAACTATTTGTAAAACTCCGTGGGAGCGGACAGATTTATGGAGTAGCCGAAGGTGTATTACACAATACCAATTTTATGGTTTTGATAGATGGTATTGACGTGGATTTCACTATCGGCATCGACTGCGACCTCTGCGATGAAGGGGGTAGGCTGCTTGTGCCACAAGAGGATAAAGAAGAGGCAAAAACTATTGAGGCATCTGTTAAGAGTTTTCTTGAATCAACAGGACTTAGAGGTTTTGCTAATAACACGAGTATCCCTAAGCATATGGCTCAATGGTACTTACAACACAAGGAGGACAAACAATGAAACTATTCGTAAAACTCCGTGGGAGCGGAGAGGTGAAGGAGGCAAGGAATATCACATGGGATATGTCCGCATTAATCATAGACAATGAATCAGGCAAACCATTAGTTGCTCAACATGGTGTTGACTGCGACCTCTGCGATGAGGATGGTAGGCTGCTTGTGCCGCAAGACCCTGACATCTCAATGAACGCAATTCTTGTAACATACATGGAAACTAAAGGATTCGATATATCGACACCCGTTTCTAAGGTAATAGAGAAGTACCTTACTGATATCGAGTTGCGGAATGTCGAACTTGAACTATATCCGTTAGCGAGAAAAATAACTTATAAATATCATACACTTCAAGAGCTTGACAGAGCCGATAAGTTAACAAGAAAGCTATGGGAACTACAACGTAAGAAGGAACAACAATGAAACTATTCGTAAAACTCCGTGGGAGCGGAGAAATCAGAAGGGTAATCGAATATCGTGAACCAGTCGAAGTCAAGGTTGCAAGCCTTGATGAGAGCGAGATAATTACACTATCCATGGTCGACTGCGACCTCTGCGATGAGCAAGGGAGGCTGCTTGTGCCGCAAGATGAGGATAAGCGCATTAGAATGGCGATTTCCTCTTTACAAGGATTTAGAGATGGATGTGAAGATGTGACTTGTGATGTCCAAGCAAACAGCGATATCATTGAACAGATTGACATAGTGCTTAACATTCTAATGGAAAAAAAATGAACAAGATAATTTGGAATCACAAAACAATTTCATGGAAGTGGATAATGATACATTCAGGTAAATCACTTGTCATGTGGCAATGGAGCATTTACTCAAACCTGAAATACAATCAATTTCTATTTTCCATCCTTACACCTCTATTTGGTATATGGAAAAACAATTGTGCCTATGGAGTTCGTCTATCATTCGGGAAGCGTTTCATCGAATTACTGCACCATTATTCTTAGGAGGACAAACAATGAAACTATTCGTAAAACTCCGTGGAAGCGGAGAGGTAAGGAAAGTGGATTTAATCAATGTACTAATGGATAAGACTATATTCTGTTATGCAGAGAGCCCTGAGTCAATACAACTTGATGTTGACTGCGACCTCTGCGATGAGCAGGGGAGGCTGTTAGTGCCACAAGAAGAAGACCACTTTAGTAAGTATGCAGGTACATCGCTATATCCTAACATGATATCGAAGGATGATGCACTGGCTTTTATACTGTGGGCACATATGAAAGTGTTTATTGAGTACGAACATATAGACGGTCCATGTACCTATTTCTATGATGATGATGACGATAACGAACAACAAGTTGAGTTCGAATCGTTAGCAGAATGCTACGAGTATTGGAAAACTAACATTAAGGAGGACAAACAATGAAACATAGAATAGGTGAATACATACGTAATCGCAGCTATCGCAGACGTATTGCTGAGAAGCCCGAAGACCCTACCCAAGCACTCAAGGACGAGTTGCTGGAGGCGTATCGAGTTTACAAAGGGATGTTTTATCCATACAAGCATAACGATGGTTCTCTTTTAGCTGAACAACAATTCAAGATTGACGAACTCGAGGCTAAACTGAAGGAAAAACAAAAGTGACAGACGAAGAAATTTTACAAATTGATTTCTACGACCTATGTGGTTGTAGTGCCTTATGGATGGATGATGGAGAAAAGATAAAATATTGGCGTGAGATTATAGAAAACGTTTCCATCAAAGGGGAGGAGACCAAACAATAAACCTAAAATTATGAACACAATACCAAGAAGATATCAATTAGACAAATTAACTCCTGCTGAAGTAGTAATATATAATGCTATACTCATGGTAGATGAGCTGGAAGCTGATGTACGACTAACCGATGCTATAATCAAACTCAATGAGGCTAAACATCTTGTTGCCGACTTTGTAGATGAACAACTTAATACCAAAACCTCATGATAGAAACCTTAATAGAAAATACAAGAGCATCAATTTGGGCTATGCTTCGTGATATACGCACACTTAATTTGCCCCTATTTGATGTTGGTAAACCTCTATTATGTCGTCTTGGACTTCATAAAATGAGAAGAGGTTTTGGGTGGTCTATGGACAAAAGAATGGATATATGTCTAAGAAATCATTGCCGTTATAGTAAATGGCACAAAGATAAAAGAGGTAGTAAATTGATACAAAAATCACTAAAAAAATGAACGACAGACTACAAGAAATCGCGCTGAGAATTTACACAGCGATGCTTGCAAATCCTTACTTAGCAGAGAAGCTTAGTGGAAACAATGGTTTACTTGCTAACGACATTACAGCCTATGCAATAGACATGGCACATAATTTCATCGCTGCGGCTGGGGAGGGTCAGCCGATAAGTTACTCAGAGGAGTTACCAATGGGAACAAAGCCCTGTCCAATGTGTCACGGGACAAGAGTTATTATTCAAGAAATGAGTATATCGGAAATCCCGAACAACTCAAAGTCGATTGAAATTATAGATAGCATATTATGTAATCTCACAGACGATGACGGATATCCATACTTTGCCCCTAGCAGCTATAATATAACACGAGCTTGCGAATTATTGAATGAGTTGAGGGGAACACCTATCACCAACCCAAACAACTCAGAGCCAATCAAATCAGAATTATCAGATTATCAGAAGGCACTAAATTTAGTTAATGAGATGCCTCGTTTTCACCTTGGCCAGGAAGTTATCACTCCTAACGGGAAGGGAATCATAGTTAGACTTAAGATGCAATACAATGGCTTATATATTGAGCCAGAAACAAGTTATGCTGTTGTATGGTTTTCGACTGATAGAGCAGCTTCCGATGGGACGGAATGGGTCAATAGGTCATACTCATTATCTGAATTAACTACCTAAACTCTAACACCATGAACGACAGACTGAAGATTTCGATGTATGCCATGCAAGGCTTACTCGCAAACCCAAACATTGTACGTCCCAAAGAAGGGCCGAACAAAGAAAGTGAATTAAACCAATTTGTAGATGTGTGTGTGGAGTATGCCGATGCCCTCATCGCTGCGGCTGGGGAGGGAGATAAATTGGAAATCCCGACAAGCCACTTTAAGACAACTCCTGCAAGTTTCTTAGATAGAAAGTTAGCGAGGTCATTGATTGAGACTATCCATGTCAATGAGACTAATTTTGAACATATTGCAATGCATAAAATTATAAACGGAACACTCTTAAAGGAGTTGGAGAGGGTTATGATGGAGTATGCAAGCAAATTAGCAGCAACCACTTCGGAAATCCCGACAAGCCACTCAGATAACCTTGACTACATAACTAAGCATAATGTTTGGGTAATCGTTAATTCATATACGCAAGACCCTAATAGCTCGTTGGATAACATGGTTGATGCACTTTACGACCTTGTAAATAGAAAAGGTAGATATGCCAACCCAAACTCTCCAACCACTTCGGAAATCCCGAACAACTCAGATGATGTACCATGTAGTTCACCTCGCCCTAAACCAACCAAAGTGGATTGCTGCGACCATGATTATGTTTACAAGATATTACACGACCATACAGGAGTGGATGTATGCACTAAATGCTCACATACTAAAATGCACTCAAAGCCTGAGCCAATCAAATCGGATTGGAGTTTTAAGACGTATTTCAGGATAATGCAAAACAAAGATGGCTCTGTGAACCTTTCCCAAGCACAGCAGGACGAAATCTGCGACCTCGTTGAGAAGTACTACGGAAAACCTGCCTCCGTGCCAAGCGTGCAGGAGTTTATCGAATTTCTCAATGAGTATTCATCTTCTGTTGAAATTATAAGAGATGCGGAAGCCCTCCACCAATGGCTAACCGAAAGAAATAACCCTAAATAACAATACCATGGACTCAGAAAGAATTAAAGCAATACACCAAGCAACCGCTTATCCCGATTCGCACAGTGTAATGCAAGCATTGTTGCAAGTATGGAATGAGTGTGAGCAAGAGAAGCATTCCCCAGTGCCTAGCGTTGAGGAAATATATGAATTCTTGCATTGTAATGAAGATGACGAACTTGTAGAAGATATGCAAATCGCCAAGGCCATCCATACTTGGTTAACAGAAAGGGGGAAATGATGACTGGATTATTTCATGGCTCTACCTTAAAGGGCTTGGCAGAGGATATAATTAATAAAATGGAAGAATTCCAAAAGGAAGCCCAAGAAATTGATAACCTCCTTTTAGAGAAAGAACCTAAATCCTTTTATGCTGATCGTTTTAAATTTTGGTTATATTTGAAATTAGCTGAATTTGACTATAGAATTCCCCCACAAAAGAAACCTGAAGCATTAGATGAAGCATTAGAAGGAGAAATGCATAATGTAGTAAATTCTTGTAAAAATTTTTTAAAAATAAATAAATTATGAAACTTAAATTATGGAATGTTGATTTTGTTCCGCTGTGGCCTATAGGTGGATGTCTTATTATATTGGCTTACGATGAAGCTGAAGCAAAAAAAATAGCAAGTATGACTCTTGAACATACTTCGACATTTACAGTTGAAGAAATTCCGATGGATAAGCCTTCTGTGGTTATTTATCAAAGTGGAGATTATTAAAGCCCCTGTGGTAAATAACAACATTGTATATTTTTATGACTAATAAAAACAACACACATGGAACCCAATGAATTTATTTTTGGTTTGGTCTTTTTAACCTTTGCACTTATAGGGATGATTTTAATAGCAAGTTCGCAAGACCATGAGAACAATGGGTATAACTGATGCTTGGTTTAAATTAATGGCTGCTAATCTCTTAGAGGGGAATGAAGTTGTCATCATAGGAAAATCCAGCCCTAAATATATTATAGAGAAATTAAAAGAATATGGGGCGTCTAATATTTCATGTAAGCCTATGCTCAAATCTTCTCCATATAAACAGACTGGTTGGATTTTTAAAATCACTTAGAATCATTCTAAATGACAAAAAGATTTGGCTTTCGGGAATTTCCTTTGTACATTTACAGAGTTAATTAAAAATTTACAACACTATGGACACAATAAAGGTTACGTGGTACAACTTTGATAGTAAGCAAAAAGGTGTAACCATCCTCAGTCCCAAATATGGCCTCACAGTTTATAGTCTTAAAGATGCTATTGACCTAGTAAGAGTCCAAGAAAATTACAGAGTGATGATTCTCAAGGTAGAATATAAAAACCCCCAAAAACTAATTAAATCAGTTACACCACAATTTTAACCAATGGATAAATCATTCTTTCACCCTACTGAAGATTTTATGGATAAACTCCAAGAGGTTATTGGAGATAGGTTCGTAATTGAAATTGGAAGTGGCGAGGGCCTTCTTCTTAAAGCCCTCATTGATAGGAAAATTCCTGCTGTGGGTATAGATCCTTTTTCTGATTTTAGAGCTCTCCCATTGGAACAGAGGGGACATATATTTAAGGGAGATGAGGATAGCTCTGAAATGATAAATCCTTTACTCAAAATTAGAAAGACCGTTTTCTTGGTTGCTCGTCCTTGCCATAATGGGTTCCCCGATAAATACTTAAGAACCTATTGTTACAACAACAATGTCGAAATGATTTATATTGGGTTTGTTAAAAACCTTGAGCTTGATTTTGAGCGTGATTTATCAAATATTAAACTTATTGAATTCCCTAATCACCCGGATTGTGATTGTGTTGCTGTACTTTCACTTACAGATAGTGAATTTCGCGATAATGATTGGAGGCAAATAGATGCGAAGGTGCGAGAGTTGACTCATAATGTGGAACTTGAACTTATTAATTGGTTTTTAGAAAAGAGGAAGGAAGAAAAAAACATAACCCCAATTGTCAGGACCCAATCTATACTTTCTGGGGGTGATTGGGGTGAATATGAAGGTCATCCTCTTAAAATATTTGATTTAAAAAGCCAAAGAAAGATAGAACTAGGTCAAGCCACCTATTATGTTGGGGGTGGACATTTTGCTAATTATATCCAAACCGAGGATGACTCTTTCGTATATACTGATGAAGATGGTAGAACCGTAGAAGCAAGTCCTTGGGATAGATGGGAACAGCGTCCTTCATGGTATGAAGAAAAGTATTGGGCCGGTTTGAGAGATAATAAAAGAACATCTTCTGTGGGTGCTGGGTTGACTTGGCTTAAAGAGACCTACTTGGAATTTGAAAAGCATTATGCTGCCTTAGGTCAAACGGTATATGCCTCAATTGACTCTAGTTTAGAGTACCAACTTGAAGAAATAATGGAATATCAAAAGGATGAACAGGAATGAAAACACATATAGCTATATCTATAGAACCAAACCATGTAAGGACTTATTGCGGCTTAATACGCCACAGATGGAATGCTTTAAACATCACCAGCATAATCAGTACAGTAGATTGTAAACGCTGTTTATCTAAAATGAAAAAGGAACAGAAATGAGAAATATATTTAGTTATATCATTATAACATTTGTAGGAATCATTTTGGGGGGTATAATTTTTGTGCTTATGGCAATACTTGGGTCTTGGGTGCTTATTGCATTTGCACTGGCTATGTTGTTACTAATGTTCATTCTTTACAAATTAGAACGTAGGAAAATATCAAAGGAGGGCAAACAATGAGCGCAACTGAAAACTTTATGAAAATGCAAGATGTAATCAAAAGTATTTACGCTTGCCATGAATCAACTCTTATTATAGAGATTAGAAGCGAAAAGTATAATAATGATGCTATTAATTTGGCATTGCAAAGATTATTACATGAGCGTAAAGAAATAGCAAAAGCCTATATTGAGACTAAATTCAATAGTGAGAAGCAAAGTGAATTAATTGCTTTATTTTCAAAATACAACGAGGAAATTGGAAGAATATTATTAATATAATAAATAACTCAATTAATGAGGAGAAACGGAAGTGACAGAACTTGAACTTTACAAATTCATTCATAACAATGCCATTGAATGGCACAAGCAAGATAATGATGGCACACCAGACGTTGTCATATTTGTTCATTATTTTTACCTACCAGAATTATTTGAATTACTCAAAAAGTATGACGAAAGCTTGGAATGTAGGTTAAAGGAAAATTATTTTGCACTTTTTATGGGCAATATATGTGACAATTTTGGTATAGATATAGAAAACCTTTTCATAGAGAATTAGGAGAAATATAAATGAAACCGACTCAAATTGACACATACGAATGGCTTTATAAAGGATGTTTTATTCAAAAGTTTGAGCACCCTAAGCTTATCGGAAAGTACTCGGTATTCAAAAATGATATACCACAAACTGATGTAGGTAGGTGTTACACCTTTGCCGAAGCTAAGAAGCTATGCGAAGAGAATGAATGCTTTGAAAATGTGCTATCATTTAACTAAGAAAGGAGGAACAACAATGAGAAATAACTTTTTCCATTCAATAACCCTTAAAGCATCACATCTTGACTTTCAGGGGGTTGGCGTTGCTGATGCAAGCACAACTGTAGACTTGTCAGGGTTGCCACACAAAGAAGCTGGAATATTGTATAAGGCGATACAAAAGCTTGTTAATGAAGCAACCATACTAATTAAGGAATTGGACACTGCTGAGAAGATTAAGGAGCTTGAAAACGAACTATCCAAACTAAAAGATGAACAGAAATGAGAGGTAGTGAAACAATTTTCATAGTTGTAACTATTCTTGCTATTATAGTAGCCACGTTAGACCAAATAAACTTATATCGTAGGAGGAAGAGAAATGAGCGAATGGATAAAAATATCAGATAAATCCCCACAAGGATTTGAAAGAATTTGGACTTATAATGAGCAAACGGGCTCTATATACCTGTGCGAATTTGGAAAAGTTCTTACTTGGGGTGGGTATAAGTGGCGATTCATTAATTTATTGAGTCGTCATGGGTTTACTGTTGAAGTTACTCACTGGGCTCCTATAAACATACCGCCAATGCCCCTAAAGGAAGACAGAAATGATACAAAAAGCAAAAATTAAAAATATAGCTCACAATGGTAGTTGGCTTGCTCCCTATGCAGGAGAGACTGTATTCATTATCAATGAAGAAATACTTATTCTTGACGATGAGATTTACGAGGATTTTTATTTCGAGGAGTACGAAGAATTTCTTGAAATAATTCAGACCGTTGATAATTAAAGAAAAAACATAAATGATAACAGAATTTAACACTAAGGAATTTTGGGGAGATTATTATGTTGATGCTATTAACTACTGCAAAGAACGGATAACAACAAAAACGAAGCAACTACGTACACATTGCAATAGCAGAAAGTCATCAAAGCATCTGAGGGCTGTAATCAATAGATACTCAGATGTACTGCATGCTCACTTAGCCTTATACACAATGTATTACGCTAATAAAATTGAAGCAGTAATCGAAAAACAACAGGAGAAACAAAAATGAAAATTTTAAGATTAGTATTAATAAAAGAAATATTTGACCTTCTAGCTTCAGGAGTAAAAGAGGAAGCCTATAGAGAAATAAAACCCTATTGGATAAAACGACTAATTAGGAATAAGGGTAAGATGAGTCCCCAAAAATGGAATGAACTTTATGAAGTTTTAAAAAACCCTCCTAATAATTATGATACACTAGAAGATATATTAAAATCTTTTAATTGTGAATTTATTAAGTATGATACTATAGAATTTGTTAATGGTTATATCCACCAAGATTCTAAAATAGTAAAAAAACATTTAGGGACTGAAATTAGTTTAGGAAATTATTTGTGGGGGGCTCCGGAAGGGATTTGTTTCATACTAAAAATAGGAGATATATAAAATTTTATTATAGATTATATTTATAATAAAATGAATCTTTCAACCCTAAAACCAGGAGATATAATTAAAGTAAAAAATATAGGAATTGTAAGAGTAAAAAAAAATTTTCATGGAGAAAGAACTCTATGGTTAACCTCTCTTGAAGAAAGTGGGTTTTATATATTAGATTATAATAAAATCCACAAATATGAAGAATTGAAAAATATAATAGAAGAATAAAAATTTTCATTTGGAAACACTCCAGATGACAATAAAATTTGGCTTTCGGAGATCTCCTTTGTATATTTACAGGGTAATTTAAAAAAACAAAGTTATGAAAACAAATTTTGAATTTTTGACTGATGAACAAATAATGTTGTCAGCTCCTTCGGTTTTTACCGACAAAGCCTCCCCCGATGTTTCTTCTTATTACACTCATATCCCTACAAGTCGGGTAATTAATGATATGAGGCTCTTGGGTTGGGATGTAGTTCAAGCTGCTGAAATTAAAGCTCGTAAAAGAGTAGGGTATCAGAAGCATTTGGTAAGATTCCGTAACCCTGAAATCCTCATTGAGGGAGGAAACCACGACAAAGTATTCCCCGAAATTCTTCTTACCAACAGCCATGATGGAAAGAGTTTATTCGTTTTTCAGGCTGGCCTTTTTAGGTTAGTATGCACCAATGGTCTTGTAATAGCAGATGAAAACTTCGCAAATCTTAGAATTTACCACATTGGGTATAATTTTGGGGAACTTCAAACTCTAATTCATGGGGTAGTTGAAAAACTTCCTCTGACAGTTGAGTCCCTTAATAAGATGAGGGAAACCAAGCTTGCTGAAGAAAAGCTCCTTGAATTTGCCAGGAAGGCTGTAAGTATAAGGCTTAATAAACCCGAAAATGAAGTAAAGATTGACCTCAAGGAACTCATTACTCCTTCTAGGACACAAGATAGAGGCAAGAATCTTTGGGTTACATTCAATGTGGTTCAGGAAAAACTGATGAATGGTAACTTTGATTATGCCCTTAAGGACAAAGCCAAGACAAGGAAAGCCCGAATGGTTAAAAATTTCCAACAAGACCACAAAATTAACCAACAACTCTTCAAATTGGCTCTCGAGTACGCCTCATAAGAACCATTAATTAATTATAGTTTAAGAAATCCCATTTCGAAAGGAATGGGATTTTTTTTGATATTTATAAAAAAATTAAAGATATGACAAACAAATACACAGTAATTGAAACTAAAAAAAGTAACTTTTGGGTTTATTTTTTAATAGTATTATTCTTGCTCCTTGCCGGGGGGTGTTATTTTATGTATACTAAATGGCAAAATGAAAAAGCAAAAGCTGAAATTGGTAATACTTTAATCCAAAACCAAAAAGCCCTAAATGATTCACTACGGGTTATAAAAGATAAATTTGATGAATTGGCTTCGGTAACTACAGCTTATATGCTTTCAATTGAAGATTTAAAGATTTCAAATAAAGTCTTATCCAACCAAATTAAAGCTTTAGGACCTAATGTTATCTCAGCTATTACTAATAACTTAAGCTTTGAGAAAGATTCTATAAAAGTAGATAACAAAATAGAAAAATATTCAGATACCGAATTTGGTTTAGCTTTTTCATACGAATATTCGGATCCAGGAATGAAACAGTGTTTATCAGGTGTTAGTAAGTTTGGTCTTGAAAGTAATGTTATATTTCCTAGAGAAACAGAATTCTTTGATAATCAATTGGAATTAAATATATTATATGGATTTAGAGAAATAGACGGGAAGTATGAAGTATTTGCTAAATCTCTATCTCCTAATATAAAATTTAATGAATTAGAGGGAGTTTTAGTATTAGATAAATATAATAAAGTAATAACTCAAAAAACTACTAGGTTCGCTTTTGGGCCTATAGGGGGTGTGGGATACTCTATAATAAATAATAAAGTAGATCTCATAATAGGTTTTGGAGTAATATATAAACTTGGAGAATTTTAAATCTTAATAATATAACTTATGGCAACTAATCTATTTTTTACTTACTTAGGGACTAGTATCCTCCCCCTAAAAAAGGGATACATTTTTGATTTTCCCATGTTTGCTGCTGCAGACTTTAAAACTTCGGCTTTTTCTGTTATAGTAAAATTTCCTATTGGTAAAATCGAAATTCAAAGCGTATTGTTTTCTAACAACGAACCTATCTCATGGTTTTGCCCCCCTTCAACCCCAGGACAATTAAGAATAGGATGGTTTGCTTCAGACACTAAGGATATAAATTTTGCTAAGAATAGTGAAGTATTGAAAATTCAATGCAAAGTATTAGAAGATTTTACATTAAATGAACAATATAAACCTGAAGTTACTGAGGATATAGAAAATGAAGTAGGCTATAATGTTTATGATGAAGCAGGACATGTAATAGATATAGCGGTAATTCCTAATATGACTTTTTTAACTTATATATTTGAAAATGGTTCTTTATTAGTATCTCAAAGAAAAGAACTACAGGGATATGAAAGTACCCCTATTATTGAAAAGTGTTCAAATTGCTTAAGTTATATTCTTGAAACTCGTAAATGTGATATAGGCAATTTTGTTGTAGGAAAATCCGCTAAATGTATGTTCTATACTAGAAATGTATGAAATTATTCAAGAAACCTAATAAATCAAAGTTTAAAGTAAATTTTTCTGATTGGGGTTTTCCTCTAGGAAAACGCCCTGCTTTGAGGGATTCACGAAATATAAAATTTAAAAATATATTAAAAGACATTCCTCTTCCTGAGGTTCCGGAAGATTATGATTTTGATGTAGTTTATAAACAATACTCTATCCCCACCCCAATGTTTGCTAATGACCAATATGGGAATTGTGTGATAGCAGGAAGGGCTCATCAAACTTTAAGATTTGAGTTGTTTGAACAAAAAAAGATTCTTCCTATTACCGACAGCCATGTTATTGATGAATATTGGGACCAGTCAGGAGGGAAAGGTCCTCAATATGATAATGGGTTAGTAGTACTTCACTCTTTATCTCAATGGAGGAATAAAGGATGGAGAATAGGGTGTCATAAATACAACATCCATGCTTTTGCCCAAATAAATCCTAAATCCCAAAAAGAAGTAAAAGAAGCTATTTATTTTATGACTGGAGTAGGAGTAGGTTTAATGCTCCCTACTTCAGCTAAAAACCAATTTCATAAAAATGAACGGTGGGGATTAGTAGAAGGGAATTCAGGAGATTATGGTTCTTGGGGAGGCCATTATGTTTACATAAATGGTTATACTAAAGAAGGACCTATTTGTGTTACTTGGGGAAAATATCAACACATGACATGGGAATTCTTTTACAACTATTGTGATGAGGCCTATGCTATTATAGATAGTAAAAACCAATTTACAGAAGATTCTCCTGTTGATATTAATAAATTAGAAGAATACTTAAATCAAATTGCATAGAAGTTATTTAGAATGATTCTAAATTATTAATAAAATTTGGTTTTTTAAAATTTTCTTTATATATTTACCGAGTTGATTTGAGTTCATTGACTTTTTGAAATGAAAAAAGCAGTTAGGTCATCTAATAGGGGGGCGTAAGAACCCATGAAGGTGCTAGGAGGGAAAAAATGATGGGCCTTCTAGGTTGTTTCCCTCAAGAGAGTTCCCATCAACAACGCCTTGAGGTAAAGAATATTATATTATAGTATAAAATTAACAACCCCTAACTGTTTTTTTTTTTAGTTCATTAAATAGTTGATTGCCGGGGGGGCAGTAAGAACTTAGCAAGGGCGACGCTAAGCAATAAGTCCTTCCCAAAAATGCTCGGGTGTTGGAATAGGTAGACAAGAAGGTCTTAAAAACCTTTGCTTAGGCGTGTGGGTTCAAGTCCCATCCCGGGTACTAAATGTAGTTCTTTGAAATAACAAGAAAAAGATAGACCTTAACAGCAGGACTAGCCCTAAGGTAGGCGAGTTAAGGTAGAAGTACTCAACGTGAGTTGGTTAAGAGTAAATCTTAAAGTCTTGTTTATGAAAGTATGGAAGTCAGGAGATGGAATGGTTGACATGCTGTAAGTACCCTAAAAGAAACGCAAGAATGGGGGAACTCGGTGGACATACTGCAAGCGTGAGCAGTAGGAGTTTATTGCTTTAAATCCTTGCAGGTTCGAGTCCTGCTCTGACTACACACAATAAGGGTAGGGCATGTCACAGATGGGTGTTTAGATGGGTTAGAATCCCAGCGTGTCCTCAAAGTCAAGTATCTCGAAAGAGTCTTGTGCCCTTATTTTTGATTAAACTCTATTTAACTACTAGAATTAAAAATATGGCAAATGTAGCAATATTAATTGTATTAGGATTTATAATACTCTTCGGAGTATTTGGAATGTGGGCAGCAGCAAAGGAGGAAGAAAACAAATCAAAATAAGAATGGCAGTCAGGTGGCGGAATTGGTTAGACGCTACATTATCTAGGTTAGAGATGCCCGACTCGGGAGAGTCCGTAGAAACGTGCAAGGGAAGCGTAGGAGATAGTTAAGTTGACTCCTCATCTCGTACAGGTTCGAACCCTGTCCTGACTACAAAAATTTAAAAAAGATGAAAACAACATTAGTAAAACATCCAAGTAAATACTTTGGATTTAGAAAAGATAAAGCGTACCACGGCGGTACTCTAAAAGCAATACTATCATTTGCCTTTGGTAAATATAGATTATTGTTATATTGAAACAAAATGGTCAGGTGGCGAAATGGCAGACGCTATGCCGTATAGAGTGTGTGTGGAAGTTACGAGCAAACAAAACAAAAATATCCACACTCGTACAGGTTCGATTCCTGTCCTGACTGCCTAGCCTTGGTTTGGGGCAAGTGTCAACGCTCGTCGTTGGTAAGTCAATACTAAACTTATACTGATGGAAAGACATCTGGGTTAGGTAAAGTTGGCATTGGAATGAGCAGTTGCAAATGTATCACCAAGTATAGGTTCGAATCCTGTCCTAACTACAAAAAATTAAGATTATGGAAATTAGATTTAAAGACAAACAAGAAGAAAACATTTTTATTGGAAGTGTTATAATATTGTGTTTTGTTGTATTAGCAGTAGTAACATCAATATTTTATTCGATATTAAGCTAACAAATAGTCGGGTGGCGAAATGGTAGACGCTAGTCAGAGGATGCGCATTTATAACCCTCATACAGGTTCGAGTCCTGTCCTGACTACTGGAGGAGTAGGATCACAATGAAGTTCTATTGGTACGAACTGAAACCCAACAGGGTATAGTAGCTAGACTGAAAGTAACCCTCACCAAACCCTACATACGGTGAAAATGCTACAAATAGTTAGGTGGTGTAATGGTACCACGTATTGAAACACTTTGTAACGAATTGGAGTAAATAAGAAGCAGGTTCGATTCCTGTTCTGACTACAAAAAAATAATAGGGCCTATAACTCAAGAGGTAGAGTACCTCCCTCATAAGGAGAAAGTTCCTGGTTCAAGTCCAGGTGGGCCCACACGGAAATAATGTAAATTGTTTCAAGCTTTGCGGAATACAACAAAGCACATATAGGTGGGAGTCCTATTTTTCTTACAATAAAGATAAAGCCAGATGGCGTAAGCAGGAATGAATACTGCCTTGGGTAGCGTGGTTACTCTGTAACTAGGTGTAGGTTCGAGTCCTACTCTGACTTTATCTTTTTTATTTGGAACCATTCCGGATGACAGAAGGATTTGGCTTTTGCAAAATCCTTTCATACATTTACAGAGTTAATTTAAAAATTCGAGAAATGAGAAGAGCGTTTAATAACGTTGAGTTTATAGAAGAAAATGGAATTCTTTATGGAATTTCATTAGGTTCTGATTTCTGCGCCGAACATGAATGGGGGATAGAAGATATGAGGGGGAAGTTTGGTATTACCGATAAGGGCTTGGGTTATAAGAGCCGAAAAATTACTAAAGCACCTATCCTTTTTAAGGAAGAAGAGAATCTTTCAGTACTCAGGTCAAGTGATTTCTTCTTTGAAATAAAAGAATCATATACGGCAAAAGATTTGCTGTCGCATGACATAAAGAGTATGTCCAATAACTTGGAAACCGCTTGGGATGGTAGGGGATTTTGCATTGCCACAAAGAATGAGGCTGATTTTCCTAAGTTAAGGGAATTGTACCAAGCTTTTGTTGAAAAAAACATTTTAATTACCTTTCTTCAATCCGAAATATCTGCATTTTCAAATGCCTCTTTGAGCATTTTGATTCTTGACAAATTACCCAAAGAGTTAACGGAACAAATGTATTTCGTTGATAAAAAGGCAAAAGACCTAATCGACTATGAAGAAAAGATTGGCGTTGCTAAATTAAAAAGAAAAACAAGAGGAAAGGGGTATCAGGGAGAAAAATACTTCATGGCCTGTTCTCCACGTTGGATCAACTACGAAGATGAAAAGGCAAGAGAAGAATCTAAGAAAAAAATTGGAACTAAATATGATATTCAATTTTGGGTGAATTATTCTGATGATGATAACCATTATGGGTGGCACACAGCAGAAGAAATTATTGAGTGGTTGTCCACACCAAATCTAAAACTGAAACAAATTTACGAAAAAAGAAAATAACATGAAAACCATTTATGATTTTAAAAAAGGCGACGAAATAGTAAGAATACAACCGGCCAAACCTTATTCTGAAGAAAGAGCAGATATGTTTGGGAGGATAACAGGTGGAGAAAGAGATCGTTCATATATGGGTGAAAAACTCATATTTGTAGGCATCGCAAATGGGCAAATTTATTGTCAAAGAACTAATGCTTTTTCATTAATAATATTTGGTGATAAGTTGTTAAGTATGCCATTGGATATTTGGGATGAAGGTTGGGATTTCTTTTTTGACCCAACACAATTACTCGAAGGAATTGAATTTAAAATTGATAACCTAAATATTGAGGAACAAATCCTAAAAGCAATCGAAAACGAAGATTACGAACTTGCAGAAAAACTTAAATCAAAACTATCCTAATCCCTAAAATAATGGAAACAAAGATTAAACTTGCAATTGAAGAATACCAATGTATAGGTTGTTCCCTCGGTAGTGATGTTTCATGTTTTAAACCTTATGGCGCTGGGCTCGGCTGTGGTAACCATAATGCGGGGACCTTTATACCCGGAATAGGAAGTATTTTTCTGGGTATGCCTAAAGGCTTTAACCGACTTGGTGAACAATCCAGTTTAAAACCTGCTATTTTTGAGACTTTCAACGATAAGGGGGAATATGATATGTTTAATATCCCTACTTGGAAGCACTTAACAGAAGAAGGTCACACATTGGTTCGTGGTCTTAGGCCAAGAAAAAATGAATCTTTCCTTCATATATTTCTTGAAGATTGTATGGATAAAATTGATTGCCTTGAAATAACTCAGGTCGATATTGCTAATATGGATTAATAAAAACCAAACATAAAAAATGGAACTTAAATATTCAAAAACCCCTTTCGAGGGATATACCCATAGGTTCATTGTGAGATTTAGAATTGATAAGGATTGGATGCATGATGCTTTGCATGAAACTAATATTACTATTTATTCTAATTCAGGTGATTACCAAGATCTAGATAAGTTTATTACTAATAAAAAATCTGATATGGTTAAGGATTTTTACATTGTACATAGAGCATCAAAAGAACAAGACGATCTAGATTCTAAATTTATTGATGAGATGTTGAATAGTTACTAAATAAATAAAAAATGCCTATAATCAAAACTTTAACTTTTGGAGATATCCACGGTAGAGATAATTGGAGAGATTGCAATCCTGAAAACTACGATTTTATTATATTTGTAGGAGACTATGTGGATTCTTTTAATAAATCAGATATTGAAATATTAAACAATTTGCAAGAGATTATAAAATTTAAAATAAATAATCGTTCTAAAGTAATTCTTTTGTTGGGTAACCATGATATTCAATACTGCCTCCCTAATAATGGGTGTTCCGGATATAGACCCCAAATGTATTCTTATCTAAATAGGATATTTGGAGAAAACAAAGAATTATTTCAAGTAGCATTTCAAATCAAGGGAAAAGATAAAAACTATTTATGGACTCATGCTGGGGTGTCTTCAAAGTGGTTAGAACTTTTCAAAGAAGAAATATCTTTAACAAGAGCAGAATATAGGGAGAATTTTGAATCTTACCTTAATGAATCTTTAGCTTCTGCTTTAAATGAGACTTTTAAATATAATTTAGATACCCTATTTTATGTAGATAAAGAAAGTGGAGGGTGGGAATCTTTTGCAGGGCCTTTCTGGGCGAGGTATTCAGTTAATCAATATCCTCTCCCCGGGTTTGTTCAAATTATAGGCCACACTTCATTAAGAGAAAGAAATTCTGTAGTTATAGGGGATTCTATAAACCATTTTATAGATGTACCTAATGAAAGTTTTGAACTTGAAATAAACACTTAAACAAAAAAGAAAATATGAAAACCTGTTATGACTCAGTAATAAGACCCTGTCCTAAATGTGGTGGTATTGGGGTGGTTCGCCATTATTATAACTCCCCTCAAAAACTTAATTTTTACAATGTAAAATGTTCAAATTCTGAATGTGGTCATGTGGGTCCTAGAGGGAAAAGAGTAAGAGATTCTGTCGCTTTTTGGAATAGAGATTATATAGAAGAAAAAGAAGCAGCCTCTAAGAAGAATTATACAGTACAGACTGCTACTTACGAATGGGATCCTAACGTTTTTGGTAACTTTAATAAAAATAAAAATCCTAATAAAGAATGGGTAACTATAATTGAAAACAAAATAAAAGAGTTAGAGGAGGATATTAAGGTTTTAGAAAAATATGAAGATCCTTTACTTAAAAAAATATCCAAAAAGGCTATACATTTAAATCTCCATTCTATAGATATTTTAAAAGAAATTCTCGAATAAAAAAAAAGAAGTTTTCATATAGCGTGGATATATCGAATTTTTTCAATAATTTTACATATGTATTAATGCAGCACATAAAAAAAATGAAACTAAAACTCCATACAGCCCAACCCTGCACCATAGAGGTAATGAGATCATCATGGATTTATGGTAGCAACTTCGATAATGAAATATACCGGGTTTAGTTAGTTTTAGTTCAGTGTAAAGCTAGACCCGGTTCCAAAAAAACCGGGTCTTTTTGTTCTTTAAAATATTGTCCTATAGTGTAATGGCTAACACGTCTGATTTTGGATCAGAAGAGTCTAAGTTCGAGTCTTAGTAGGACAACTTATTTAACGATCTTTGACATCTTGGGAAAAAATAGCTTTGGAAGTTGAGCTATACCTAATTCAACTTCCAAAAATGCTCCTGTCGGCTAATGGTTAGGCCTCTAGATTTTCATTCTAGCAATTTCAGTTCGAATCTGTGCGGGAGTACAAAGTAGGCAACCTTGGGCAACAACGTGGGAGTTCGTCATTCCTAGCCCAATTTTTAACGTGGGAGCTCGTTACTCCTAACCTACTTTTTATAAGGAAGCTGTGGTGTAATTGGCTAGCATATAACACTGTCACTGTTAAGGTAATCCAGGGGTTCGAGTCCCCCAGTTTCCGCAAAATATTTAAAAATGCCACCTTCGTCTAACGGCCAGGATACCCCATAAGGGGAGATGTTAGTTGGAGTCTAACAGGGGGCTGCTCCAAACTAGGTTAGGAATAACTGAATAACGAGGCGTCAAGTCACACGCCTACAAGATGGAAACATTGGAGGTTTGGTGGTGCATAAAAATTAGGGATTATAGCTCAATTGGCTAGAGCACCTGCTTTGCAAGCAGGGGGTTGCAGGTTCAAGTCCTGTTAGTTCCACTTAAATAGGTTTGTAAAGCAGAAGCCTAACTAGCAGAAGCTTGAATTTACCTAAGCGAAATTGATTCAAACTGGCCTTGGTAGTTCTTGGAGAAGTGATGATAAAGTAGCTAAAAAATATTTTGGCTTCGTAACTCAGTTGGATAGAGTACCACACTTTTAATGTGGGAGTCGTGCGTTCGAGTCGCACCGGGGCTACAAATTGCTTCCATCGGCTAATGGTTAGGCCCCATGTCTTATACACATGTAATATAGGTTCAAGTCCTGTTGGAAGTACAAAGTTTAAAGCTGATCCCTTTAAACCTGAACGGTTCGAAACGTTCGTTGGGTAATAGTGTAGTGGGGCACGCCGTCCGACGATAACCTGAATTAGGTGACAATAGGTCGGAGGGGTAAGGTTCGAATCCTTTCATATTCACATTGCGGGGTGGTAGCAGTTGGTAGCTCGTAAGTCTCATAAGCTTAAGGTCGCAGGTTCGAGTCCTGCCCCCGCAACAAAAAATTAATGCCTTCTTCGCATAGTGGTCGATTGCCCCTGTCCTGTAAACAGAATCTTAATAGACGCGTAGGTTCGAATCCTACAGAAGGCTCAAAACATTAAATGCCCGAGTAGGAGAATTGGTATATCCTCTAGATTTAGGATCTAGTGTTTGTGGGTTCGAGTCCCACCTTGGGTACAATACGCCCCTTTAGCTCAATTGCGAAGAGCGACTGTTTTACATGCAGTAGGTTGTTGGTTCAAGTCCAGCAGGGGGTACAAAAAAAGCCGGTATCGCATAGCCTGGTCAATTGCGGGAGACTGTAAATCTCTTTCCTTAAATGGGTACGGTGGTTCGAATCCATCTACCGGCACAAATGCTTGTGTAGCTCAGAGGAAGAGCGCCTGCCTGTTAAGCAGGGTGTCGAGATTTCGAAATTCTCCATAAGCGCATTTCGGCTTATGGTATAATAGGTAACACGCTACTCTGATACAGTAGTATTCCTAGTTCGAGTCTAGGTAAGCCGACAAAAACAAATAGGAATAAGCTAGAATAAAACTATTTGTTTAGGGTTTGACGGCTGTACCCTGAAAATACCCTAGGCCAGGGAATAATATTTTTAAAACACGCCGTAACACTGGCAAGATAGTTCAGAGGCAGAACACTTGTATCATAAACAAGAAGTCGAGATTTCGAAATTCTCTCTTGCTACAAAAAAGAACCCAACCTGCTTCTCATAAGAACAGCACGCTTAGGCTTCAAGAAGGGTTTGATTCCCCTTGATTAATTGGGTCTTCGCATTGCGCCTATAGCATAATGGATAGTGCACTTGGCTACGGACTAAGGTTATGTGAGGGTTCGACTCCTTCTAGGCGTACAAAGGTTTCTTAGCTCAGTAGGTAGAGCGCAGCCCCGAAGAGGCTGGCGTCACTAGTTCGATCCTAGTAGAAACCACAAACTTTATAAAAAACTCTATGGAAGACGATTTAAAGCAATGGGAAAGATTAACCTCTCTCGTAAACAAGTTGAAGAGAATTGGCATTGAAATAAAACTAGGGGGAAACGTTCCATGGATTTATTTAGAATATATTAATGGGAAGAGAGTTAAAGAAAGATTTTTAGCCAACCATGGTTTTACTATAGCCTGGTATCCTACAAAAAATAAGGACGTAGAACTCACCGATATTACTGAAATATTTAAAGTTATTCGCAAATATTTATAAACATGAAAACACTAAAATCTGCCGTCTTCTAAGTTAGTAATCATACTAATTTAGAAAACTATGGCAAAAACTTACAGAGACAAACATCGGGGGTACGTTAAATTCTTTGAACGGAACTTACCCAAAGAAACATTTCAATGGGGTTATGGATATAACCCTGAATATGCTGCAGTCAGACAAGAGTGGTGCGATTTATGGTCGTTTCACAATAAAAACACTTGGAGATACCACGCTCAGGGTGTGCGGTATAATTCTGAACGAGCCTATTTCAAAGTTGAAAAGCTTAAGTTAATTGAAAAAGAATTCGATAAGGAATTAAGAGACTTTATAAATTATGATCTCTACAATTTTATGATGGTAGAAGATGATGATTTAATAATAGAAAAACCAATCCAATCTAAAAAAAAGAAAAAAATGAAGAAAATAATGAATTTCTTACTTAAAAGAAAAAAGAAAGAACCTTATAAATGTCAATGTCAACAAGGAAAAGTAGCTCCTGATAAGGGTTCTTGTCCCTTAAGCAATTCTTAGTTAAATGGTGGTTGTAGAGGAATGGTAGACTCTCCTGATTGTGGATCAGGTATTTTGTGGGTTCGAGTCCCATCAACTACCCTTCAAGGCACAATGTCCGAGTGGTTCAGGTGGGGTTCTGCAAAAGCCTCTATATCAGTTCGAATCTGATTTGTGCCTCTAATGTAAGTGTAGCTCAATTGGTAGAGCAGTGGTCTCCAAAACCAAAGGTTGAGGGTTCGATTCCTTCCACTTGCGCTTTTAAAAATTAAAAACTCAGAAAGGAGGTATCTATGAATAAAATATTCAAAACTATTAAGGGTGAGAAGGTTAATGTAGTTGAACATACATTAGAAATTTTGAGAAAAAACCCCAATATTAAGATCCACATAGGTACTGATTCGCAGAATAGTGGCGTCTATACAACCTATAGCGTTGTTATTGCATATCGCATGGGGACACGGGGAGTGCATTATATAACCGCTATACAGCGCTATACAAAAATTATAGACATGTGGTCCCGTCTGTGGAAAGAAGCAGAATTATCTATTGAAACAGCTGAATGGTTAACCCAACAAATCAATGTTAGAGTTGAATTAGACATGGATTATAATTCAGATGAGAGATATAAATCCAACAATGTTGTTGCTGCTGCTACGGGGTGGGCTAATAGTTTAGGATACAAAGTAAATACAAAACCTGAAACTCTTATAGCTACCAAAGCTGCAGATCATAATTGTCGTTAGAGTATGGAAGATTGGCTGAATTGGCTAAAGCGGCACCCTGCTAAGGTGTGATCCTTCGGGGTCTGTGGGTTCGAGTCCTGCATCTTCCGCTGGTTTGGAAATTTAAAATTTCCTTCGTATATTTATAAAAGTTATTGCGGGATTAGCATAATGGTAATGCCTCAGACTTCCAATCTGATGATGAGAGTTCGATTCTCTTATTCCGCTCAGTATTTACTAACCCTTAAATTTTATTTTTTATGAAGAGAATTTTTTATTTTTTAATGGCAGTCGGATTTGCTTTTATGGTTTCTTGTGGGACTTCTCAAGAACCTGTTGTTGAAGTACCGGCTGATTCTACTATTGTTACAGTTGATACTCTAATTGTAGTAGACACAATTGCTGTTCAATAAAGAACAAAAGGACGCAAAAATAGCTCAATTGGAAGAGCATAACTTTGCCAAAGTTAAGGTTACGAGTTCGAGTCTCGTTTTTTGCTCAATTGCCCCCATAGCTCAATTGAATAGAGCGTGGCACTTCTAATGCTAAGGTTACAGGTTTGATCCCTGTTGGGGGTACTAAATAATTTCGGGGTGTAGCCCAATTGGTAGGGTCCTACGTTTGGGACGTAGTTAGTGCAGGTTCGAGTCCTGCTACTCCGACAAAAAACAAAAATAAGTTATGGCTAAAAAACCTAAAATCTTAATCCCTAACCCTGAAATTGGGAAAGAATATAGTTTTATATTTGCGGGTTTTGAAACACAAGGGGTTTTAGAGAGAACAGATGAAAAATTATCTCTCTATTATCAAGAACCCTGGTATATGATGAGAGTTTTAGCTGAAAATGATCCTGGGGAGAGAGAAACGTTATGCCCCATTTCTATAAGAGCTTTAATATCTGAAATAATTGGAAGTGATCCGGCTGGATGAGGGGCCTGTCTTGAAAACAGGTAAGTCAGAAATGGCTTTGGGGTTCAAGTCCCTGCGCTTCCGCTTTTCCCAAGAGTGGTCAATTAATAAATCATATGTATAATTGGATTAAATACTAGTACATATGATAAATCCCGATATATTTTCTCTCTTTTCTAAGGAAACTGATGATTCTCAATCAGCCTATATAGACTTTACTCAGAGTCCCTTCTACTACTTATACCAATACCAAAAGATTTTAAGTACTCTGGATGATACTAAAAAATTCTTAAAATATCTCCAAAAATTAAAAAAAGAAGTAGATATAAAAGAAATCCGAAAAGCCGGAGAATTTATTTTATTTGAAAAATCCTGGGAGAGTATTAGTAATATTAATATAGAAGAAAAAGAGCACCAAGAAGCCTTATCAGAAAATAACTCCTTAGAATTTAGATTTTACATAAACCTAAGTATAAAACATTATTTAGAATTAGAGGAATATGAAAAATGTGCTTTTTTACAGAAAATTTTAGATTTTTTGAAAAAGATTGAATTTAGTTTGGAAAACTAAAAAGACCTTTATAACTTCTTTCTAAATATGAAAAAAAATACATACACTCCCAAATAAAATTCTCAAAAGTAAGAAGAAAAAATTTGAAAAATATAGTATAAATAAAATAATTTAAAAAGTAAAAGGATAACTCTAATATGAAAAATCGAGAAACCATAGAACGTCAAATAAACCTGATATATGGAAAATTAAATGTTTTGAGGAACATTGTAAAAACACAATCCCCCATAGAACAATACATTACGGAGATAGAGGCAACTAAAGTTTTATTTGATGATTTAAAAGCTGTAATAGATAGAGAACCTTTTTCTCCGGGTGAATTTAATCGTGGGTAATGCAAGAAATAATAACATATTCAATATTATCTCTAACCCTCTTCTTTATATTAATTAGTTTAATTTTAAGTATTAAGAAAAGTATAAATAAAAGAAAAAGTCCTTGCAAAGAATGTTATCTTAAAAACCACTGTTATAAAAATTACGAAAATGACTCTAACTGCTGAACAAGTTGCTAAAAATTGGGAAGTACTAATTTCCTACATCGACAAATATGTATCCTCCCCCAGGAAAGAACAATTAATAGAATTCTACGAGAATCATTCTGCGAGAATTAGTCTAATGCCAGCCTCCCATAAAAAAGAATACCATAATTCTTTTCCAGGGGGATATGTAGATCATGTTGTGAGAGTAACATCTGCCTCACTACACCTCTATGATCTTTGGGTTAAATTTGGGATGGATACTTCCACTTTTACTGAAGAAGAATTAGTTTTTTCTGCTGTAAACCATGATTTAGGGAAAATAGGTAGTGAAGAGGAAGAATCTTACATACCTCAAACAGACCAATGGAGAAAAGAAAAATTAGGAGAAGATTATACATTTAACCCTAAAGTCCCTTTCGCTTCGGTCCCTGATAGAGGATTATTTCTACTCCAGGCTCATGGTATAAAATATACTTTTAATGAAATGATAGCTATTCAGACCCATGATGGTTTATGGGACGAAGCTAATAAAAAATATTTAATATCATTTTCCCCAGAACAAAAATTTAGAACTTCACTTCCTTATATTATTCATCAGGCAGATATCTTAGCTTCAAGGGTAGAATTTGAGAGAGAATGGTTACCTAAGTTTAAAAAGGAAAAGAATTCTAGCGTGGAGAACCCAAAAGACAAATTTAAATTAAAGACACCTTCTTCAACACAGGGGAAGCCTGAAGATATAAAAAGTAAAGCTTTGAAAAATCTCAAAAACCCAGCCTTACAAGACTTATTAAATAACCTATGACAACTCTCCAAATAATAATATTAGTACTCATTAGTTTAATTATAATTGTTACAGGATATATTATTTATAATCTTTTGAGAAAGGTAGAACTAGCTGAAGATTTAATTATTTCTTATAACATGTATTTTAATAAAGTATCAAATGTTATCGAAGCTTCGGGTAAAACCCTAGAGCTTTTAGATGCAAAAGGTTCCTTCCAAAGTGATGACGAATTAGGTTTTTTCTTTAAAAAGGTTAAAGAAATTCAAAGTATCCTTGATGATTTTAAGGTGAAAAAAATATAATGGAAGGATTTTATTTATATGGATTATATTATCAAGGCCTATAAAAGTCAAAAACAGCCTAAAGATTATTTTAACGATAAGACAGAAGAGGCTATATTAAGATATAATGCTTCTCTAGATCCTAATGAAAGGGGTAAGATATATGAACAATATATTCATTATCCCTTTTATAAACTAACAGAGAACATAATCCATACTTTTAAATTTTATTATACTGAAGTAGAAAATCTAGAAGATTTACAACATGAAATAATGATTTTTCTCCTAGATAGAATTCACATGTTTAATCCTTCTTTAGGGTATAAAGCCTATTCATATTTTGGAACTATAGTAAAGAATTGGCTTATTATTTATAATAATAATAACTATTCTAAAAAGAAGAATAAAGTATCAGTTGTTGATTTAAATAATTATTCAAATTTAGACACTTCTTCTCCAGAATTTATTAACTCAGATAGGAGAGAAAAAGAGATAGCTCAAGTAATAGAGGATAGAGCTGAGATATTTGATGAAGATGAATTAACCTTTGAGGGATACAAATATGGAGACAAACTATCTCATTTTATAGATAAATACGTTGAACATTGTACCCAAAATATATACAAAATATTCCCAGTTGAAGAAGAAGCTAAAATAGCGGATGCTGTTTTGGAATTATTTAGAAAAAGAGATTCTATAGAGATCTTCAATAAAAAAGCCTTATACATTTATATAAGGGAGATGGTTAATGTTAAAACTCCTAAAATAACCAGGGTTGCCTCTAAATTATATAAAATATTTAGAGAAAAATATATAATATATCTAGAAACAGGATATTTTTCCTTTTAGATATATTTATAACAAAAAAATGGGACAGTTAGATTCAATTATTTTTGACAAAAAGACGTTTTCTGATTTATTAAAGGAGATATATAACAACCAAAAGAAGAAAGAACAGCAAGTAGGAGCCTTGATAAATGAATTAAAGCCTCTAATTAGCGATGTGGGGGATGCAACTCTTGTAGTTCCCCTAATAAAGGAATACTTAGAAATAGGAGTTAAAAACGATGACCATTTAATAAAAATGGCAGCTTTGGTTCAAAGGGTGTTCCAAAACCAAGAAAATGATTCAGAAATTAAAATTAGTTCTGAAGAAAAGGAACAGTTATTAAAAGAAATGGAAAAACTTAATAAAAAATAGGTTGTATGTTAAAACCTGTAATAGGAATATCTTCTCTGATAGGGTCTCCTCCGTTTAAGGAAGAGACCATAGGAATTTTTCCTGCTAGGGTAAAATTTATAATATTAGATAATAAAGAACAACCCCAAGTATTTAAAGATTTTGGAGAGTGGAGTTCTATAGGATGTTTGTTTTTTTCTTCTATAAATAATCCTAACCCCTCTACGGTTTTTACTTCAGATAATTTTGCTAAACCCCTATTCCCTAATAATAAAAATTATCCTTTAAAAAATGAAATAGTATATATATTAACTCTCCCTAATAGCAATATTCAAGAGGATGTTAATAATATATCATATTATTACTTCCAACCCATAAATATTTGGAATAATAGCCACCATAATGCTATACCTGACCCTATAAATAATGATACTATACCTGAGTCTCAAAAAAGGGATTATGTTCAAGTTCAAAATGGTACTATAAGAAGGGTAACTGATTCAGGGACAGAAATTGATTTAGGGAAAACTTTTAAAGAAAAACTAAATATAAGAAATCTCCAACCTTTTGAAGGAGATATAATATATGAGGGTAGATGGGGGCAAAGTCTAAGATTTGGATCTACGGTTAAAAATAGTTATATTCCAAATTCTTGGTCTCAATATGGAGAGGATGGAGACCCCATTACTATAATAACTAATGAGCAATATGATGAGAATAAAGATTCTTGGATACCTCAAGTTGAAGATATAAATAAAAAAACTACAGCTATATGGTTAACTTCTACTCAATTAATCCCTCTAGAATCTGATTTTAAATTAAATTCATACAATACTCCTCCTACTGACCCTAATAAATTCAAGGATAAACCTCAAATTATAATCAAATCAGGACGAATAATTTTCTATTCGTTTGAAGATCATATTTTATTTCTTTCTAAAAAAAGTATAAATTTAAATTCTAAAGAAAGCGTTAATATTGATTCCCCTGAAACCACAATACAAAGCAATAAAGTAAGATTAGGAGATAAAAAGGCATCAGAATCTTTAATATTGGGAGATACCTTCTTATTTGATCTCCAAAAACTTTTAAATTCTTTGGTTTTACTTGGTAATGCTCTACAAATTCCTGTAGGCACTCCAGTTCCAGGGGCTCCCCATTTTGGGATAGCTTCTACAGCTCCTCAGATGACAATAATAGCTCAAAATATGTTAAATAAAATTGAAAAATATAAGTCTAAAATAAGCAAGACTAAATAATGGGGCTTGATAGAATTGTAATAGGAGCATTAAGTAAGATACTTAAAAATACAACTAAGTTTGAAATAACTATAGATGACCTCTTATTTAGGTTTAAGGAATCATGCCCCTCCGATTCAGAGTTAAAGAATATAATAAAGCAAAAAAACCAAATTAAAATTGCTCTTGAGCAGATTACAGGGGTTTTTTCTACAATGGATAAAACTGCTCTTACTTTAGATAAAGTATTGACTGGTATAAATGTAGTAGTAAAAGTATTAAAGAATATCCCTATACCTACAGCAATCCCCCCAGGTATAGGTATCCCCATTAGTATATTAAATAAATTTGCAGATGCTTTAGATGTATTAAAAGATAATATACAAAAGGGGCAAGGTGTTTTAAAAATAATCCCCCCTTCTATAGATATAATGTCTTCATCAGCCCAAAAAATAATTGATAAATTACAAGTTTTAGATGGTTTTATTTCTTCATGTGTCCAAAAGAAGACTCAAAACTTAACTGAAGAAGAGAAAAATAAATATTTTACAGATTTAGAAATTTCGGCTAATGAAATAGGAGATTCTTCTAATATAAAACTTAATTTTACAGTTAATAATACCTTAGAACAACAACTTCAACCCAATTCAAATAATCCTATATATTATAAAGATTATAAATTAAGTATTGAAAATGACCCTTTAAATTCATTTTCCTTTCCTTCTAGAAGAATTAAAGGGTTTAATCTTAATAATAAGCATACCTTATATAATTTATTTGATAATGGATATTCATTTGCAAGTTCAACTCAAGTTTTAATGAATGAAATTAAATTCAGAATTGATTCTTATTTAAATCAAACCCCCTTAGTTTCCAAAAAACAACCCGTTATAGGAGATTCTCCTAATAATTTGGGGGGTAAAGTAGAAAACAATATTAATTCTAACCCTTTAGAAGATTTAACTTTATATTCTCCTTTTGGAGAGCCTGGGGTCGATAAAGAAATAAGAATTAATAATAAAGTGTATTACAAATTCAATTCTTTAAAAAATGCATGGGAGATTTTTACCCCTAATTTAAAACCTTTTGACACCCCAGGAAAAAGCGATGGGGAAATTAAAAATTATAATGGTCTTAATTATGAGTGGGTCCAAGTTTTTTATAAATGGAACCCTATCTAATAAAAAATATTTCTAATTTATATTTATAACAAATAATGATGCTATGGACATTACTAAATTTAAAAAAATTCTTAAAGATACCATTAAGGAAGCTTTCCATGAAGAATTAAGGGATTTATTATTAGAAGCTATAAAAGGAGGAAATTCTAGAGAAGTACTACAGGAGAATCTTAATTCTTCTAAGGGACCTTCACGTGAAGAGATAAGAGGATTATATAATACTAAACTCAAAGATTTAGGGTATAATGAAATCAAATTTGATACTAATAGTTTAGATGATCCTAATCGTATACCTTTTATCCCTATTCCAGGAGGAAATTCAATAAATGGTGCTCTCCCTCCAGGAGAAGTAGGATTAGATCTTATATCTCATATAATGAATTCTAAATAATGGCTCAAATAATTCAAAGTAAATATCCTATTGATACTGAGGCCAGAAAGGCTGTAGGGTTTGGTTTTCCTTTAAATGGGAATGCTGTTTTTAATCCTAATTACCAAACCAGAGATCAAATAAAGGCTAATTTACTGAATTATTTGCTTACTAATAGGGGAGAAAGAGTATTTAATCCTGAATTTGGGGCTAACTTGAGGAGCTTATTATATGAAAATATGGTAGATTCTACTTTAGAAGACCTAAAAGATAGAATTCAAGAAGATATAACTCAATATTTCCCCCAAGTAAAAGTTTTAGAATTAAAATTTATAAAAAATCCGGATCAAAATACTTTAAATTTTATTTTAACTTATGATATTATTTTTCTTGGAATAGAAGATAATTTAAATCTATTAATACAATAATGGCTGATTTAAAGAGAAATATAAAATACATTAATAGGGACTTTAATGATTTTAGAGCAGCTCTTATAGAGTTTTCTAAAACTTATTTTGCTAATACCTATAATGACTTTACTCCTACTTCTACGGGTATGCTTTTTATAGAAATGGCTTCCTATGTAGGAGATGTTTTATCTTTCTATTTAGATAACCAAATCCAAGAAACATTTATACAACGCTCTCGTCAAACTGAAAATTTATTTAACATGGCCTATATGTTAGGCTATGCCCCAAAGGTTACAACTGCTGCTACTGTAGATTTAGACTTTTACCAACAACTTCCGGCCAAGACAAGTGGGAGTATTATAGTACCTGATTTTGATTATGCTCTTAAGATACCTGAAAACACTCAAGTTACTTCTAATTTAAATAATAACATCAAGTTTTTAGTAGAAGATGTTGTTGATTTTACTTATTCTAGTTCATTAGATCCTACAGAAACCTCTGTATATCAGGTTTCAGGTAATCAACCTACATATTTTCTTTTAAAGAAGACTAGGAAAGCCGTTTCAGCTACAATTAATACTACAACTTTTAGTTTTGCCGCTGCTAAGAAATTTGATACTCGAACCATAAATGCTTCAAATGTTATAGGGGTATTAGATATTACAGATACTGAAGGAAATAAATGGTATGAGGTTCCTAATTTGGCTCAAGAAAATGTGTTTGATACTATAAAAAACACTAATTTAAACGACCCTAATTATTTTTCAGATACTGAAGCCCCTTATTTACTACAGTTAAAACAAGTCCAAAGACGTTTTGTTACTCGTTTCTTAAATTCAGGTTCTCTTCAGATACAATTTGGGGCCGGGAGTTATGGAGACAATGATGAGGAAATTATTCCTAACCCCGATAATGTGGGTTTAGGTTTACCTTTTGAAAAAACTAAATTAACTACTGCTTTTTCTCCTCTAAATTTTGTTTATACTAATACTTATGGGATTGCCCCTTCAAATACAACTCTAAACATAAGATACTTAACCGGAGGGGGAGTTTCAGCCAATGCGGAAGCAGGTTCTTTAAGTATATTGGATGATACTAATATAATATTTTTAAACCCTAATTTAGGAAATACTTCTCTAGCTAACCAAATATTCAATTCTTTAGCTGTCAATAATTCTCTTGCAGCTGATGGGGGGTCTGATGGGGATAGTATAGATGAATTAAGACAAAATGCTTTAGGTAATTTTCAAAATCAATTAAGAGCTGTAACTAAGGAAGATTATTTAATTAGAGCTTTATCAATGCCCTCTAAATTAGGGGTAATATCTAAAGCCTTCATAGCCCCAATAAAAATATCAGATTATAATTTAGGGGAAATACCCGCTACCTTAGATTTATATATATTATCTTACGACATAAATAAAAAATTACGTTCGGCTTCCATAGCCTTAAAACGTAATCTCCAAACCTATCTTTCGGAATACAGGATGATAAATGATTCCATAAGGATAAAAGATGCTTATATAATAAATATAGGGGTAGAATTTGATATTATAGTTTTACCTAATTATAATAATAATGAAGTTATAGTTAGATGTATAAATTCTATTTCTTCCTATTTTGAAATAGATAAATGGCAAATAAATGAGCCTATAATTCTTAAGGATTTATATGTTTTACTCGATAAAGTAGAAGGAGTTCAAACTGTAAAAGATATAAGAATTATAAATAAAACTAATTCAAATTTAGGATATAGTAATTATTCTTACGATATACCTGGAGCTACTTTGAGTGGAGTTGTATATCCCTCAATAGACCCCATGATATTTGAAATAAAGTTCCCCAATAATGATATAAAAGGAAGAGTAGTACCTCTATAACTTAAAGAAATGGCAATTTATAAATTATATCCTACTAAAGACGCTTCTATATATAGTCAATATCCTGATATGAATACAGGATTAGATGCCATATTAGATGCTTCAGCTTATTTATATTCAGGAGTCCCTTATGTTAGTAGATATTTAATTCAATTTTCAACTAATCAGATTACAGATGTTATAAACAGCAAAATCTCAGGTTCTAGTTTTGTATCATATCTCAAAAACTATGCCGCTCTAGTAAGTGGATTGACTTTAGATACTACAATGGAAATTCATCCGGTATCTCAAAGTTGGGGGATGGGTACAGGCCATTGTGGAGACAATCCAGAAGTAGATAATGGAGTTAGTTGGATATGGAGAGATTATTCAGGGTCTGTTGCTTGGAATGTTACTGGGGGAGAATATTATAATTCTCCGGCATACACTTATGCCTTTGATTATGAAAATCCTTTAGACATATCAGTGGATGTTACTACTACAGTAGTATTATGGTATAGTGGTTCTATGAATAATAATGGGTTTTTACTAAAACTCCCTGATAGTAAAGAATTTGTAGAAAATCCTAACAATAACATAACATGTAGGTATTTTTCTTTTGATACTAATACTATATATCCTCCCCAACTTGAGTTTAAATGGGTAGATTATAATTTTAATACAGGTTCTTCTACTAATACTATATTAAGCACCCTTGAAACTTTTGTTTCCTTATATAATAATGAAAAAGTTTATCACTCAGGAAGCTTAATTAGATTTAGAATTGCAGCTATTCCTAAATACCCTACTCGTAGTTTCCAAACTTCTTCATACTATGGGACTAATTTTTATCTACCAGAATCTCAGTCTTTATATGCTCTAAAAGATGCCGAAACTAATGATTATGTAATAAATTTTGATTCAGATTATACTAGGATTAGTGCTGATAGTACTTCAAGTTATTTTGACCTCTATACTGATGGGTTAGAACCTGAAAGATATTATAATGTTTTAATAAAAACCACAATAGGGGGGATTACTAAGGTCTTTAATGAAGATTTATTATTTAAGATAGAAACATAATGGAAATTTCTCTAAAAAGACAAGTATTTGATAAAGATAAATTCGATAAAACCATAGACACACAGTTTTCCGAATTAAAATTTTCTCCTGAGATTTTTAATTTTGATGTGAATTTGGCTACGGTTGAAGATTTTTTTATTTTATACAATAAGTTTTTTTATATAATTCCTAAAGAAGGAGAGATTAATTCTCATGAATTTTTAATAAAAGAAAGTAGTGAATATATAAATTATCAATCTAATAACGAAGAAATTCAAGCCCTTTTAGAAGAAATAACTTCTTTAAGGGAAGAAAACCTTCAATTAAGACAGGACCAAACCGAATTAATATCCCAATTTGGAAAAAACATTAGAACTATAAAATAAAGATGCCTTTCTCATCATCCATATCTCCTATAAACCCTGATTTATTATTTGGTTCAACCTTTGATGCTTCAGATCAAAACATAATACCAAGTGTTGAGTTAAAGGGAGAATTTATTCCTGAGATAAATTCCATTGAATTTTTTATTTATGATTTTTTTAAGGTTTTATTATCATCGGATTATGATTTTAGAGATTGGTCTATAATATTAAATTCTAATTCGTCATCTCTATCCTCAACTGACACAATTGAATTAGACCCTACAAAAAATATATTTGATTCAGGTTTTTCTTCTGGGATATTATATGCCCTTTATAATTTTATCAATAAAGAATTAGAATCTTCAATAGAAAATCCCTATTACATTTCAGAAATTTCATCTGATAGAACGGAATTAAAGTTAAAATCTAATTTCATCCCCAATAATAATATATTAAATTCTTACCAAGAATTAAGACAAAGACTAGATTCTAGTGAATACTTTGACGAATTATATATAAATTTTGGGGAAAACCAATACTTTGTAGGAGTTAATGTATATTTAGATACTTCTGAGGAGCAATATTCAATATTAATTAAGCTTTATGAATCTCTTCCTTCTCAATATAGTATTAAGGATGAACTTTATGTGGTTACTAAAGTAGGGGAAACCCAAGCTTATAAAGTAGAATTTATAGAGGAAGATTTTAGGGTAGATGATATTATTTATCTGAAAGGACCTAATACTAATTTATCTATAAAAGATTTTATAAACAATTCTTCAGGATTAAAGTCTTTAGAGGAATTAAATATAACCCCTTCATCCGGTTCTAAATTTAATCTTCAAAACTATTTAAATACTAAGGGAATTTCCTTAGAAATTGATTATTCATACACCAACTTTTCAGAATTTGTAAATTTTTCATCAGCTAAAGGCCGAATTTTAAATTTTATTGAAAAAGTAGAACAAATTCAAGCCTATGAAGCCGATATTAGTGTTTTAAATAATATAACAGGTTCTTCTTCTTCTTCTTACTCAGTATCTTCTAGTATAGCTAGTGCTTATACTAATATAGAAAACCTAATTAAGAACTTTGATGGGTATGAATATTATTTATATTATAATACTAGTTCTCTATCCTACCCCAAAACAGGTTCTATATGGCCTTATGCTTTATTACCTACTTCTAATGTTCAAGTATTAAATTGGTTAGGGGATAATAATGAAACTTCTTCATATTATGGAGGAATTCTTCTTTCAGCTTCTTTATATGATGAAAGTAACCAAAATTGGTTATATTACACTATACCTGAATTCATTAGAGATAATTCTAACAATTCAAAATACTTAGACTTTGCTAATATGGTAGGCCAACATTTTGATGAAATTTGGCTATATACAAAAGCAATTACTCAAAGATTAAATACTACCAATGAATTAGATAAAGGAATCCCCTTAGAATTAGCTAATGAAGCTATAACCTCTTTAGGTTTTCCTGGATATGGAAATAATTATAATAACCAAGATAATTATATAGGGTTAACAGGAGAAAATGATTATTATTATTTACCTAATACGGGGAGTGAATTAATAAATAATTATATAGCTGTTAATAATGGGGTTGTTATAAATTATTGGACCCCTCTATATTCATATGAATATTACGTTGAAAGCCTTAATAATCCAGGATGGCCCTACCCTATTGATAAAGTTAGTAAAGAGATATTTAAACGTTTATACCACAATTTAGCCTATTTAGTTAAAAAGAAAGGAACTATTTCAGGACTAAGACAACTTATTAATATATGGGGTATTCCTAACACAATATTAAAGATAAGTGAATTTGGGGGGAAAAACAAAGATAATTCAGATGATTATGATTTATGGTATAATAGATATAATTATGCCTTTAATGCCTATCCTTTCCAACACAAGGGGAGTGCCTCAGTATTAATCCCTTGGAATCCTTTAACCCGTAATACAATAGCCGAAGGGCAATATGTAGTTCCGGATTGTATTCAATTTAGATTCAAAACTACAGGATACCCTTCATCTTCATATGCCGGTAATTTTTATACCCAATCTTTATTAGCTAAAAAATCAGATGGGTTAGAACGTTCAGTTTTTGATTTTGGGATAGGTTTATTTTATAATCCCCCATCAAGTGGTTCTTATTCAGGCTCTTCAGATAGTCTATATAAAAATTGGGGGACAATTAATTTCTTTTTATCAGGGTCTCTAGCTGATGGGGGGGTTATAGTATCTGATGATATTTATTTACCTTTCTTTGATGGGGGTTGGTGGAGTGTAATGCTTCAAAGAGATTCTCATGCGGCCGAAAATGATAATAATGCAAATACAACCTATACTTTATATGTAAAAAATAAAATATATAATGGATATGATGGAAACTCTATAGGATTTGAAGGTTCTTCTAGTATATATGTGGATGGTTCTGAAACATCTCGCAATGCTGCTTGGAATTCTTGGGGTTTTGTTAATGGGGTGGATGGTGTGTATTTGGGGGGGTATATTAGTGGGGTCAATGTGGGGGATTATACTTTAAATGAAAGTGGAAAATTATTTTCTGGTTCACTACAAGAATTCAGATATTATGCCTATGCCTTAAGTGAAAGTATTTTTAATGATTATGTTATGAATCCCGAATCAATTGAAGGGATAAATATAACAGGTTCATTAAGTTCATTTGATATTCTTAATTTCAGAGCTCCTTTAGGGAATGAATTAGAAACTATGTTTTTATCTTCATTGTCTTCCTCATATTCAGAATCTTTAACTTCTTACCATCCTGCTATTACAGGTTCAAATTATTCTTTAATTACTTCTTCATTTATTAATCCTTTACAGGGGGATGCAACTTCTAGTTTATTTAATGTAATATATTATTCAAATAGCAGCACTAAGGTTTATAGTAAAACCAATAGAGAAACTGTATTTTTAGATCAACCTGCTATAGGACTAAGAAATAGAATATCAAATAAAATACAAGTAGTAAGTGGTAGTTCATATGGGAATGTTTTATCTAATCAAATAAGCATCCAACAAAATTATGAAATAAGCCAAAGCTATACTAAAGATATAAATACTTTAGAAGTAGCTTTTTCTCCTCAAAATGAGATAAATGATGATATAATACAAACTTTTGGGTATGGAGTTGTAGCTGATGCTCTGGCAGATCCCAGAAATATATCATCTTCAGATGATTACTACCCCCAATTAAGAAGAATAGCTCAAGAATATTTCAAAAAATATACTAAGAGTAATGTTTATGATTATATTAGACTTATAAAATATTTTGATAATTCTATATTTAAAGCTATAAAAAATTATGTCCCGGCTCGCACTAATGTGATGACTGGGATAGTAATAAAACAACATCTTTTAGAAAGAAATAGATATAGAGAACCTTCTATAACCCAAAATAATACCTTAGCGTTAACTCCTTCAGGGGGATTCAATACTCCTTTAGTATATCAAAACTTAGAATTAAACTCAAGCCTCTCAGTTAGTTCTGTTACCGGGAGCACCGGGGGGATTTTTGAACAATTTAATTATAGTGGTTCTCCTAATTTTTTTCAAACTCCTATAACCCAATCATGGAATAATACATTTGATACCGTTGTGGGTTTAAGAACCATAACTGAAAGCTATCAGAGAGAATTTTATGATGGGGAATTAAGTGGTAGTGTTCTTATTGTTACTACTCAATCCTTAAATCCTAAAAATACCTATAAAAAGGCCGATTTGGCTTCATATTACATAGAGATATATGGGAATGCTCAAGGAGTCTTTGGGGTAGGAGATACCATAGATATTACAGGTTCTTTATCTCCTATTACAGCTAGTGTAGTAGATTTTAGGTTAGAAAATAATGACGTTAATAGGGGGGTTTTAACTATAAAAAACCTTTCTGGAATATTTCCTGTTACTTCTTCTAAAGCATATGTAGCTATAAATAATTTTGGAGTAGGGGGAGATGGGGAAATAGATGAGATATATAGTTGGCAATATGTAAGTAAACCTGATTTTACTTATAATGACAATAATGCTCTACTAAATAATTGTAGTGAAAATAGACTTAATAGCTACTTAATGGTAGTAGATTATGAGTCTGATGCTATGTCTCCTACTAACCTAGATTCTATACTTTTAGGGAATGCTACAAAAGCACAAACCCCAGACAGCAATTATGCTTGCCGAAGAGTAATAAACCCTAGATATAATGGGAGTAGAGTTTCTAGTGCTGATTATAACACCTATACCCCTTCAGGGTCTGTAAGACCGGCATCCAAAACTTCCTTAGAAGGAGTGTTACCTAACTTCTTAAATGGGGATACTGGAAGTTGGGCAGGTGATGTTTCTTACGGTAAAACAGCTGTAGTAGAAAAAAATCCTATATATTTTGCTCATTTTAAATCTTCTAAGGAAAATAGAGAAGTTTGGGATACTTATACTTTTAGAATAGATACTTTAATAGAGGTTCCTTCTGAGGATATACAAGGCCAAAATATTATTCCTAAGACCCTAAAATTAGAGGGGGGGACTGACAAAATATATGAAGTAGTAAATTCTTTTGAGAAGAATAGACATTCTCTTATAGATTATAATTCTCCTATATATAATAGCATAAAATATACTTCTACCATTATTGATAATAACAAAATATTTCAAGGGGGGATGGAGTATAATTTACTATTAGGAACAGAAGCAAATAAAAATATTTTTGTAACAACTTGTTCTTTTGTAACAAGTAGTTGGGGGGTAGGTTTAGACCCAACAGGGAATATTACCCATAAGGTAACCCTAACCACTGGGAGTTATGGTAAAAATTATTACATAGAAACAGGAAGTAATAGTTTAATTTTAATGGGGGGATCTTACCAAGTAACAGCCTCTTGGGATAATAGTTATAATTATTATATGGTAGGGCCTGGATTAGGATTAATCCATTCTCTTAATTATGCCGTAAAAAATGGGTTAACTGCCTCTAATGCCGTTAGTAATTATAAATTAGGAACACCTCCTGGGGGGGTATTAGATCCTAATGATGAATCTAATTATTGGAAGTATAACCCTACATCTTCAGGCCTTAGTGCTTATGAGGATTTTAATATTCCTTTTTTATTAGAGAGAGGAGATGAAATAAGGGTGACTTATAATATAATATACAACCCAGCAGATTCTGTAAACCCTATAGGACTTCAAATTCCCCAAACAATAGACTTTACAGTTTTAGGAATAACCAATTTAAGTTCATCGGGTTTAGCTTCTGACTATCTTATGTATGTTCCCTTAGTAGATGACTTACCTTTAGCTAATTCTGTTTATAGCAAAATATTAGTATCCCCAAACCCCAGCACATTAAATATACCTGATGGTAAAATAGACCATTTTACGGTAAGGAGAAGAATGGAAAAGGATGATAGAGTAATTTTATATAAATTTCCGGTTACAGGTTCTAGAGGGACATTAACTCCTTCGGGAGAAGGTTTTCTAGTTCCAAATGATCTTTCTCCTACCCAAAAGAGAAATATCCAATCCTTAATAAATGAGTTGAAAGCTAAAAATACTTTCAAAGATGATGATAATCCTAATTTAACAACTTAGTTTGGATAAAAGTCAAAAAAGCATATATTTATAAAAAATGATATTAAGATAAAAACTTATGGGATATTTAAATTCTTCGGTAATTACTATAGATTGTATTCTTACTAAAAAAGGTAGAGAACTTTTAGCTAAAGGAGACGGTTCTTTTAAAATTACACAATTTGCTCTTTCAGATGATGAGATAGATTATACTTTATATAATCCTTCACACCCTTCAGGTTCAGCATACTATGGGGAAGCCATTGAGAATATGCCTCTACTAGAAGCCTTTCCCGATGAAACCCAAAGTGCTAAATATAAATTAACTACTCTACCTAGAGGAACAGCTAAAATGCCTATACTTGATATAGGTCAATCCAATATAATAATAAAACAAAATGCCGAAAAAAGCATCACCCCTCAAACTCTGAATTATCTGAGTAACAACCAGGTATATGAAAGTTCAGGGTATATATTTACCATTTCAGATGTGAGATTATTTAGTTCATTCACAGGGACAGGTATAAGCACCGAACAGTCTAAAAATTTAAATTCCTCTACTACTAATGGGACTAATGTTTCAAAAACTGTTATAGGGACAACTTTAACTATGAAAGCTACAGGAGTTAATACTCTATTTGGAACTAATACAGCTCTTTATGCTACTTTAACTATTGTGGGGAGAGATAGTGGGGCAAGATTACAAATTCCAGTAATAATAAATAAATCAACTTCGTAAAAAATAAATAAAACATGGGATTTAAAAAATTAGACCCGGAAGACCTAGTAATCAGTACAGATTCTATCTCTGCTACTGTATGGAGTGATAATTCTCCCTCACTAACTAGCTTTTTCACTTCATCTATACAGGTAGCTTCTAATACAGGAAAATTTTATTATAATGTATACCAAGCAGAATCTACAGGAAGTACAGCAGCTATCCAATTTTCAGTAGCCTACTGTAATGCTGATGGGAGTGGTAGTGAATTTTACAATAACCTAGTTACAGGGTCTTCACCTACTAAAACTAACTATGGTCAATACCGAAATTTAGTATTGGGAGATGAAAACAGTAGTTTTATATTTGGAAACTATACTTCTTCAGATTTTTATGTTCTTAGCATAGAAAGAGCCCGATATAAAGAAAAACTATTACCGGGAACTATGACCCTATATCTCTCAGGTTCCGGGGGACGTATTTGTTTGACAGATGATAGTAAAATTCAAGCTACTACTACTTATAAAGATTGTGGTAGAGTATATAATCTTATAACAGGATCTGCTGGGACCTCATATTCAGGTAGTGGATGGACTCCTAATTCGGGTTCATATGGATGGTTCCTTCCGGATGTAGGTCTATTATTATTAAATAGTAAAGCATTAGATGGAACTCTTGCTGCTGGAGGAGTTTCTTTAGGAACAAGCCGTTCTTTTGATGCTGAAGGGTTGAATAATAAGAGAATATATGACTCTTTCAAATTATCAGGGGCTGGTTCTTATGGTTGGACCCTTAATAGTGAAGAAACTCTATCATCTAATTTTATATTTGTAAGAGCTCGAAATTCAGAATTTAACTATTCTGAAAACCCATCATTCATCTCGGGTTCTACTGGGGCAGTTTTATATGATTCCTTTATCAATAACCCTAAAACCTATATTACTTCTGTAGGTTTGTATAACGATAATAATGAATTGTTAGCGGTTGCTAAATTAAGTAGACCTTTACAAAAAGACTATACTAAGGAGCTTCTTATTCGTGCTAAGTTGGATTTTTAAACCATAAAAAAATATAGACATATGGACAATTTTGATTTAAAAAAATATTTAACTGAGGGAAACTTATTTAAAGGAGATCCTCCGGGTGGGGATCCTGATGATGGTCTAAGTGAATATGATAAAAAGTATAAAAATGTATATGATGATGATTTAACCATCTACAATGTTGAAAACATCAAGGGTGACAATACAGGACCTAGGGCTACTACTGCTACTACTGTAGATCTTATTTATGTAATGTCAAAAGAGGGGGAAAATTATAGCATTGATGATATTCTAGATTGGGCCATAATGGTTCCCGGGTTTAAAAGTGTTAGTCTAGTAGATAGAACGATAGGAGAAATAAAAAACATAACTCCAGGTGAATGGACCGTAGAATTAAAAACTACAGTTTGGCAAAACTAAAATGTTAAATGACAGCCTACAAACAATTCACAACTCAGGATGTTGTTATCACCCCCTTTGATGTTAATAAAAAGTTTTTATTTACAGGGAATGAGATAACAGGATCTAATGTAGGCATAGACTTTTTTTTAGGAGTCCAAGCTTCTCCTTCTTCTTTCATATCCCAATCTGCTCCTCTTACCGGTATTATAACTATCCGAAACACCACAGGAGTATACTATAGTATTAAACAATTATACTATTCTAATTTTATAAGTTCTAGCATAGGGGATTATGTTCCTACAAGGAGCTTAATAGTAGGGGAGACTGTTGAGGAAGATAGATATGTAGGTTCTATTGAAGCCCCTAGATATGATAATTATTTGCAATCTACTTTAACCCAATCAAGGTATTTTCCTACCGCTTCAGACTCAAGAATTTCAGTGGTTTCAATCCCCTATAAATTATTTGGGGAAAATATAGTTCCTTCTACTTTTGAATTAAACTATACTTCTTCAGGGGGAGATGAAGTTAGTGTTATAGATGATGGGGAGGGAAACTTAGTAAGAAACTCCATGGTTCAAGGTCAAATTTTTTATCCTCATGGGATAGCCGTTTTTACTACAGGAACTCTTGCTTCAATGAGTGCTGAGTTATACGAAGACAAATCTCAATTAGTAAAGTTGAATATTGCTTTTTCATCTTCATATACCTTGTATGAAAACCAATACATATGTACTATTAGAGAAAACGAATTAAATTATTCTCAAAATCCTTCTCTAATTTCGGGAAGTTCTAATGAGATATACTATGATTTTGCAACGGGTTCATATTTTACCCCCTATGTTACAGCTATAGGCTTATATAATGATAACAAGGAATTATTAGTAGTAGGAAAATTATCCCAACCTATCCCCCTTTCAAAATACATAGATACAAGTTTTATTTTAAACTTTGATACGTAATAAAATGAATTGGATTTATAATAACAAAGAGATTACTAAATTAGAAGATTTTGGGGAACCTACTCCTTTTGGTTTTATCTATGAAATAGAACACATTCCTTCAGGTAAAAAGTATATTGGTAAGAAATATTTAGTTCATACTTTGAATAAAAAACTCACCAAAACCGAACTATCTGAAATTACAGGGAGAGGTAGGAGACCCAAAACCAAACCTACCTTTAAAGAATCGGATTGGAAAACTTATTGGGGTTCAAGTAAAGAATTAATTGAACTAAAAGATAAAGAACCGGAATCTAACTTCAAAAGGACAATTTTAACTTTAGTTCCCAATAAAAAGCTTCTTACTTATTATGAAACTAAATATTTATTTATAAGAGAGGTATTAGAAAGACCAAAAGAATATTTTAATAGGGACATTTTGGGGAAGTTTCACACCATAGATTTTGAAATTTAAAAATTTTTCATATTAAAATTAACCCCTAAAACATCATTTCAATTTGGAGCCTCGAAAGAGGCTTCATATTTTATATCTAATATGGTTAATGAATTCTTAGTAAATTTAGTAAATCCTATATTAGGAGAAGGAACCCGAACGGCCAGAGGTAATATAGCATATTACTGCCCTTTCTGCAGCCACCATAAGAAAAAATTAGAAATAAATTTTACTGAAAATAAGGAAGGAGCCCACTATTGGCACTGCTGGTTTTGCAACTCCCGAGGCCGTACTCTATATTCTTTATTTAAAAAATTAGATGTTCCATATGAAACTCTAATAGAATTAAAATCTCTAATAAAAAATAGAGATTATATTGAGGAGAAAGAAGAAAAAAACTTCATACTTACTCTCCCTAAAGAATTTAAATCTATACTAAATAATAAAGAACTACCAGCTCGCCGTGCTTTTACTTACCTAAAGCGTAGAGGAATACAGGTTGAAGATATTTTAAAGTATAATATAGGATATTGTGAAGAAGGGATTTATGCTAATAGAATAATAGTTCCTTCTTATGATGAAAGTAATAAATTAAATTATTTTACATGCCGCTCATTTGAAGAGGAACCTTATAGAAAATATACTAATCCTCCTGTTTCTAGAGATATTATACCTTTTGAACTTTTTATAAATTGGGATATTCCTATAATTTTATGCGAAGGGGTATTTGATGCTCTTGCTATTAAAAGAAATGTTATTCCTTTATTAGGGAAAAACATTCAATCTAGTTTAATGAAAAAAATAGTAACTTCTAGAGTTCAAAAGATTTATTTAGCTCTGGATTCGGATGCTCAAAAATTAGCTCTTAATCATGCTCAATATTTAATGGACCAAGGGAAAGAGGTGTATTTAGTTGAATTAGATGGGAAGGATCCTTCCGAGATTGGGTTTGGGCACTTTACTGAACTTATTCAAAATACTTATCCTCTTACACAATATGATTTAATGGAAAAGAAATTACAATTAATATAAATTTTACTATGGGTATAATAATTAAACAACCCCACAATAGGGTTTTAGAAGTTTCAGAAGATTCAAAACAAATAACATTACACGATTCCCGCTATTATCAAAGAAATGGAGAATATTATCCTTCAATAACCCATATACTCCAAACTTTCCCAAAGGGACCCTATTTTGAGGATTGGTTAAAAAAAGTAGGATACAATGCTGATTATTTAGTAAAACAGGCAGCCGAAGAAGGAACTCAAGTTCACAATATGATTGATAGGTATCTTGGGGGAGAAGAATTGAGCCTATTAAATAATAATCAAGATCTACAATATTCGGTAGATGTATGGAAGATGTTTCTTAAATTTGTAGAATTTTGGGAAACCTATAATCCTACTCTAATAGATACAGAAATTCATCTATTCTCAGATGAACTAAAAGTAGCAGGAACCTGCGACTTAGTTTGTAAAATTAATAGCCAACTATGGCTCATAGACCACAAAACTTCTAATGACATACACACTTCTCAGGAACTACAGGTATCGGTTTATGGGAAATGCTATGAGGAATGTTTTGGGATTAGACCTGACCGATTTGGTATTTTATGGTTAAAATCTTCTAAGAGAAAATTCGACATAGCCAAAATGCAGGGTAAAGGATGGGAAGTGTATGAATCCCCTCGTTCATATGAAGAGAATCTTGAATTGTTTAAATCCGTTAAAAGAATATTTGAAATTGAAAACCCCTCACATAAGCCCTCGTTCACCGAATTAAGAACAATAGCCCAAAGGAAATTATAAATTTTTAATATTTATAATATATAACCATATTTAACTTTCTAATGATTAATGAGTTAAAAGATTACGAAATTAGATATTGGGCTTTGTTTGCTCAGATATTTGATGCCTTGAAGGGTAACCCTGAGGATAATTATGAAAAATTAAAACAAAAGTTTAAAATTTCGGGAGGAGCTCATAAAGAAGACTTTTTAGGAGCTTTAGATTATTTTTATAACACCTATTTTAAGGGGGGTGAAGCTTTAATTAATGAAGAATTATTAGGGAAACAAGAGGCCTTTTGGGCTCAAGGAATATTTGCTGAAATATATAAAAACCCTAAATCCATTAAAAGAATGTCTTCTAACTTAAGAGGGATTTCTGATAGTGAAGGTAATTTATATGTGGCTGATAATGATGCTCATATAATTCATAAAGATATAATATGGTTTTTAATCGACAAAGGGATTTTACCAAAAACAATGCATAGTAGTCCTTATGACAGCCGTCATTATGAACATTACGTAGCGTGGCAAAGATTAAATACCACAAATAAATTTGCAATAGGAGAATCATATCACAGAGACCCACCAGAAAACTTTATTAAAAACTTAAGAGAAAAAAACCCACAATTTGAATTTATAGAAAAATCTATAAATTATATTACAACCGATGACCTTAATGAAACTTTAAATGAAGTGATAGTAGGGACCACCATTGCTTCTAATGATAGAGACAAACTTCAGGTTACCATATATAAAAATCCTTTATCTATTAAAAGAATGATGGGGTCAAAAGCTATTTCTGATATTGATGGGAATTTATATATTGCAGATGGTAGTTATGATATTATGCATTGGGATGTCCTTGCGTATTTAATAAAGAATAATATAATAACAAATTATACAACTATTTCTTGGGAGAGAGTAAATAAAACAGATGAGTTTAAATTAGGTCAAGAATATATACCTGAAGAAAATTTTAAGAACTTATTAGAAAAAGTTAGAGAAAAAAATTCCCAATATAAATTTATAGTTGAAAGAATATGGGGAGAGGATCTTTATTTAGATAAATATAAAGAACCCATTAATGAAAACGCTACTTACCCAAACATAGATTACAAAACCCAAATAAAAGAATTTACTAAGTTTTTATTAAAAAAATACCCCCAAGTAAAATCGGTACCCAAAGTAATTTTTAAACATGGGGATAAAGAAAATGCTAAAGAATTTTTAGGTAAAACAGCATATTATGACCCTAATACTAAATCAATAATCCTTTATACAGAAGGAAGACACCCTAAAGACTTAACTAGGTCTTACTCCCACGAATTTATACACTTTATACAAGATCTAGAAGGTAGGTTGGGTGATATTAATACTACAAACACAAATGAAAATAGTTCTCTTCAAGATTTAGAAAAAGAAGCTTATTTAGAGGGGAATATTAATTTTAGAAATTGGACTGATACAATTGAAAATAATCAAAAATTAACTGAAAATCAGCCCTCTGGAAAACAACCTCTAAACCCTCAATTTGTATCTAAAAAAGGATTTAACCCCAGATATAATTATACCTTAGTATTACTTAGAAAAGATGGTACTTATGGTTTTTTTGGAGCTTCTTCTTCTTTGAAAACTGTAGAGAATTATTTAAAAACTTGGGAGAGAGATTATGCTTATAAAGATGAAGTTGATAAATGGGTTATAGAACCTTTAGTTGAAAGCATCCACCCTAGTGAAGCTAGTGGTAATGATAAAGCACTACAAACTCTAATAGATAATAAAAGAGGAGTAGCTTTTGTATCCCAGATTTATGGTTCTGAAAACAATATATTAAAAACAGCTGAGACAAATAATATAAAATATATTAAAGTTGAAAAAAGCCCTCATGAATCCTATATCTTATATAAACCAGAATATGAGAAAGATGCTCTAGAGTTATATAATATAGCAGATAAATATGGAGGATACCTCCCAGCATGTGATCCTTGCATTCAGAAAAATGCTGATTATCATAATGCCTCTTCTGTTGAAGAATTGGAAAGAGATATCTTTAGAATAGGCCAATTATTAGGTTATGAGGAAGAGAGTATAATGAATTATAAGAAGATAAGAGGCAATGATTTAGAAGAAAAAAAATCAAAAGATCCTTTTGGTTTAAATGCCTACGCTCTTGAATTAGCTCGAGGTTTAGAAGAAGAGTTAACAAAAAAAAACATACAAGACTTAGCCTATAAAGAAATTCCGGGCTTATTAAAAAAAGGGATTAATTATGAATTAGCCCATTTAAGCGCCTTTTTAAAGTCCTACTATAAATGGAGTAATAAAGAAGATAAAAATGCCTTTTTTGATTTTATAGAAAACTTGAAGGGAGAAATAAAAAGAGTTCCATTATCTTCTCTTACCCCCTCCCAAAATAATAAAGATTATAAAAATTCTTCTTCTGAATCTGAAGCTGAAGAATTTCAGAACATATTAAAGGGAGAAAAGAACATAAAAGACCATAGAAAAGAAGATTTTTATCCTCTATTGGTAAATAAAAAGGATAATGAAATAATAGATGGAAATCATAGACATTATGCTCTATCCTCTATAAATTCCCCTTATGTTGTTGTTTTATATGTTGATATTCCCCCCAAATATTTACTAAAAGAAAATCAATTTTTAAATGAAGATTTTTTAGGTACTTTTGAAGGAGAAGAAATATATAAAAACCCTAAATCTATTAAAAATATGGATACTGTGAGGGGGATATCTGATAAAGAAGGGAATTTATATGTAGGGGAAGCTGTTAACATGATCCACAATGGGCTTTTTAAAAGATTAAAAAACCATAAAATAGCATTTGAGGGAGTGTTAGACATATATGACCATATGAATAAAGGAGAATGCCTTTTATGGGAGGGAAAAGGAAAAAATTTCATATTTAGTGATTCCCAACAAGCACGCTATATTTTTTTACAATGGAGTGAAGATGACAAATTTAAGGAAATTATAGAAAAAATTTACAATTTATTTGATATAACCCAAAAGAAGCACCCCCAATTTGATTTCCGAGATGGGGGAGATGATTTGTTATGGGAAAATCTCCCGACAGAAAAACAAGAAACCCCAAATTATGTTCTTTATTCTGATATGGATGGGGTTATAACCGATTTCGACTCCAGATTTGAAGAATATTCAGGAGGAATAAGACCTTCAGAATATGAAAAAAACTTAGGAAAAGATAAGTTTTGGGGTTTAGTAGATAACAAAGGGGGAGTAGAATTTTGGGAAGAGATGAGTTGGATGTCTGATGGTAAAGAATATTGGGAGTATATTAAAAAATACAATCCAATTCTATTATCGGCTCCCTCAAGAAGCCCTAAATCTCGCTGGGGGAAAAGAAAATGGGTAGAAAAAAATATACCCGGGGTTAAACTTATTTTAGTCCAAGCTTCTAGTAAAAAAAACTATGCAAATAAAAAATCTATTTTAATAGATGACAACCCCCAGAACATAGAACAATGGATTAATGCTGGGGGAATAGGAATATTACACTCTACAACAGAGTCTACTTTAAATCAACTTAAAAAATTAGGATTATAATGAAAATAAATACTCTATCAGGGGGTTATAAAGGGGGATCTCCTAGAATAAGAAGTGAAAACCCTCTTCCTACACCTGAAGGAGGAATTCCAAGAAAGATAGACAGCCAGGACTTAATTAATAAAATTAAAGATTGGTATTTTACCGGAGGATTTAATATTGAGGATATTAGATTTATAATAGAAGAATTAAAAAAACTATAATGGGAGAAAGTCTTTTAAAAAAAGAATTTGCCGAAAGGGATGTTCAAAGAATTAGGAATATAGTAAGAGGAAACTATGGGGATAAGACCTATTTAGGGGTTGGTTATACTAAAAAACAAGAAGCCCATGTTGAGGAAGATATATGGGAGGAAGATGGAAGACAATGGACTATTAAAAACGGGATAAAACAAAATGTAACCAAGTTAGATAGAGCAAAAAGTTTATATGTTACCCCTCTATTATGCCCTTCATGTGGTAAACCTATGAAAAAAAGGTTTGATCCTGATTATTATAGAATCCATAAAAAATGTTTTGATTGTATTATAGAATTTGAGACTGAACTAAAGAGAATTGGAGCCTGGGATGAGTATGAGAAGCATATTCATAATTCTGAATTAGAAGGATTTATAATAAAGTTTAGAGAATGGGTCAAAGATGAGTTAAATGAATCAAATGATTCTTTTATAACTGAATCCGGGGATGTTGAAAGATGGGTGGGGGGAATTAATAAGCAAAAAGTATTAGATTCTTTGGAAAAAACCATAGAATATCTTGAAACTATAAAAATACGATGATTTATTTTTGAATATTTATAACAAAATACATTTCTAAAATGGTTGATAAATTCAGTATTAAAGAGTGGTTTAGAGAAAAATATATAAGAGAGGGCCAAGAGAATGAAATACCTTCACCTCAATTTTTCTTTAAACTACACAAACACCTCTCCCAAATCTTAGATAAAGAGGCTCAGAATTCAGGAGATAGAATGTCTTATTTTTCAGCTAAATACCCTCTAGCCAGTAACTTTTACCATGAGATGAAAAAAGTTTTAGAACTTTCTCTTAATGAAGAAGAAAAATCCCCAAAGATAGATGGCATAGATGTGTGGTATACAGTTCAAGGGGGAAAATTTTATGGGGCTTATATAACTAAAGGAGAGAAAGATATTAAAGTAGATCTTTTAGAAATTAATAAAATTTTAAAATCCTTAGGTATAGATGGAGAAATCCCTGATAGTTATCGTGAAGAAAACGCATTAAAAAAGGTGCAAAAACAGGTCCAAGATTTAGGAATTAAATTTACTTATGATAACGATTTTGATATTTCTTAAAGATGAAAATAAATAAAAAATTTGAAGATTCGGAGAATAAGTATTCCCTTAAAGAAATTTTTTTTAAGAACCCTCTCTTAGAGGTTAAAGATTCTCTTGTTCATATAAATGAATTATTAACACATAACCCTATGGAAAAAACTCCTTTTAGATATAAACTAAAAGAAAGCATAGAAAATAATCCCCCTGACATATTATCTATGTGTGTTCCTTTATTTCTTCGTTTACTTGAATGGGCTAAAGAAGATGCTCCTGATGATGTGGCTCTGCATGTTGCTACTGAAAATATAGTGAAATTAGCTTCACAAGGAAAAACCTTACGAATAGGAGATTATGAAAGTATTGTTGGTTCTGATTTAAACCCCCCTGATAAAATAGATGAGGCTTATTTTGAAAGTTCTTCTAAAGGGATAGAAGTATCTCTTAGAGATGCTCGTAAAGCTCAAGAAATTTTCAATGATGTAAAGCATTTGTATAAAAACATTAAAATGTCTTCTACAAATGTATATTCTTCAGATAATATAGACCAACTATTAGAACTTTTGGTAGAATTTGAAGATAGGGGATTAGAAGCAGAACTCATTGATTTAAAGGACCAAGAAGAACTCAATGAAAGTAAATGTCTGTGTAATCAAAAATTGAAAGATAAAATAAAGAATAATATTTATAATAAACTAAAAGAAGTAAAAAATGGATAATTTTGATTATAAAGAATATTTAAACAATAACCCTTTAAGGGAATTTATGGATTCCTCTACGGATAATGTTAAAAAAGCAGCAGATATGATTATAGCTGCCCTTAATATTATAGATGATCCTACTAAATATGAATTAAACCAAGAATCCCTTGATGAAAAGTCTTTTGATCTAGATGTTATAACCCCTGAAGGACAACACCTTGAAACTGCAGGAGGGTCTTATCTTCTCCAAGATAATGGTGATATTGTAAATGCCGCTATAGGGAATAAACTCTATGGTAATTTGGATGATACTATAGAAGATATAGTAAAGAAAATTAATATGGCTATAGGTAATATTAGTGAGGGAGAAATGCCCCCCGATGAGGCTACAATTAAGATAGAAGGGTGGGCTGATGATGGTATTTCTGATGGAGAGTATGAAATTGTAGGAGGGGGTAAAAAACATTCTCCTGATTATGATACTGAAATTTATACTCTAAAAAATACAGAAAGCGGAGAAACAATAGAAGTCACAGCTGATTTTATTGAAAGTAAAGGATGGTGGGAAGGAAAAGGCCTTAATTTTAATCCTAAGGTAGAAGAAATAGAAGAAACTAAAAAACCAAAAAATAATAAAATGGAAAAATCTGAATTAAAAGAACAAATAAGATCTATATTAAGAGAGATAAATGGAATACTCCCCGAATCATATTTCTCCCCAGAAGAAGATATTAATCTAGAAGATGAAAACGAGTTTAGTAATGAAGAAGATGATGAAATCTGGACTGATCCTGCAGGAGGGACCCATTATGGAAACGAAGATGATCCCGCTGCGATGTATGTAGAAGAAGCTGATAAAACTAAAGAAAAAGAAACTGACACTGAAGAACTCCCAGCTGAAGAAGAACCCCAAGATCCGGATTATGTTAATCCTGATGAAGAAAGTGATTTCTCTACAAATACTCTTTCTGATTCAGATATAAAGCAAATCCAAACTAATTTGGAGGATGCCCTAGCAAGTGCTAAAGAATTAGGAGATAAAAAATTAATAGACCAAATTGGTAATACTATAACTTTCTTTACTCGTACACACGTAGTCAAAAGAGAACCTGAAGAAGCCTCGGGTGCTGGATTAATTCCTGAGAGTAAAAGATTTCAGAAATTAGCAGGTATTATTACTGAAAATAAATAATTTTTATGTTAAAGGAACGTAAACTTACCCCTTCAGAATTAGCTAAACGTGAGGACATTCTTAAGGATCTTAGAGGTAACAAGCGTGAATTTGTAAAAAGATATGGCAAGGATGCTGAACAAGTAATGTATGGAATTTCAACTAAAAGATCAAAGATGAAAAAAGAAAATATACCCAATTTAAAGGAGATGGTTAAAAAGGCTTTAAGCAAGCCTTTAAATGAAGCCCCTAACATAAACCCTGAAATCCCAAAGGCTGTTTCTAAATTGATACTTAGCTTTATGGATAAGTATGGGATAGATAAAAAATCAGCTGTTTATAACATAATAGATGGGTTGAAGATTTTGGGTTATGAGGTTAGCATAAAAAATATTGAGGAACTTAATGACTTAAGTGAAGATTCAAAAGGTGCTACTTATCTAATAGTAGATAAAGAAGACCCTTATGGTGAAGAGTCTATACAATATGAGGGGAAACTACCAGAGATTAAAAATTATCTTTTAACCCTCCTTATGAGGAAAGAATTAGAAGGATTAGATTTAATAGAAAAAGCAGAGTGGGAACAAATACGAGCTGATAACCCAGAAGCCTTAGATGAATCTCTCCCTAACACCCAAAATAAAGAAAAGCCTTCTAAGAGAAACTTAGCAAAAGAAGTCCTTAATAAATTAAGAGAACAAAATTCTTCCCATTCTGGTGAAGGTGAAGAAAAAGTTTTTGAAATGTTTAAGAAAGAATGGGATGAGGCTTGTAGAGATGACCATGATATAGAATATGCACAAGAAGAGGTTTTAGAAAAATATAAAAAATCATATCCTAATTTAACTTCTAAAATAGAAGATTATTTAGAACAAGAAGAGAAAAAAATACCTTAAAATGACTCAAGAAGAACTAAAAACTAGGATAAAACAATTAGCTCCTAAAGCTTTTAAATCTGCTAAGAAGGTAGAGACTTCTACTTTGGAATTTGATGAAATATCCAAATTCCCACAGTTAAAGGCCGTTATTGTTGATTTACTTACTGCTGATTTTGATTCTTTTTTAGCTTCTATTGATTGGGTAGCTCCTCGTCCTACTACTTTTAGAATTAACTTGAAGAATAACCAAGAATTCTATCTTATATTTAACAATAGAAGTTGGATAGCTCAAGTAGAGGGAAAAAAATACTATTTATTAAATCTCCCTGAAGAAGAACATGCAGCTGAGGCCATATCTCGTATACTAAAATATGGATCTAAATCTTCAGAAAAACCAGAAGAAAATGCTTCGCCTGAAAGTGCTGAAGAACCCGCTCCCCCTGAAGAAAATACCAAGATTTAAATGGATTCTTTATTAAAATTTTTAAATAAAATTTCATATAAATTTAATAGGGGTTATCCTGACTTAAGTAATCCTGAGGACGTAAAAATTATATATGAGCATTTAGAATCTTTAGGAATAGATCTTGATGAGAAGGTTAATACTACAACCCACTGGGAGGAAAGAATAGAACAAAGGGGAAAAATAGAAGATATTAAGAATTTCCCTAAAAGTTCCATAACCGAATACCCCCCTGAAGAAGTTAAACCTTTATTAATTTCATATATAGAAAACACCCTTTCTCAGAGATTATCAAAATTAGAAAACACTAATAATGATTTCCCCCCTCAAAACCATGTGATATATAAAATACTAAAACCTATATTAAAGGTTGATGATAAAAAATATCCTCTTTTAATGCAGGTAAAAAGTTTTACTAATGGGGTTGAAAAAACTTATTATGGGACGTTTTATTATGCCCATATAAAAGATAATGCTTTAATAACTTTAGAGGTTGCCGAGAAGGATGAAGATATAGATTTAGAATTAAAGATTAAAAAACATAATGAAACCAATGATATCAAAAATTCCCCTCTTAAATTTTTAAGTTTTGCTAACTTTGAAGATATTATAGACATAAATGAGTTAATGGGCAATAAAAAAGAAATTGAATCTGAATTTGTCTCTTCAGGAGATCTTCCTTATGATATGAAGACGGATTACAGAAAAGGAGGAAATTTCAATCATAAAACTTATGGGAAGGGAACAGTAGTAACAACATCAAGTGGGAATTCAGGTGTGGGAGATGCTTTAGGAAAACTGGATTGGGTTGAAGTTCAATTTGACCAAGATTTAAACAAGCCTCGATTGTCTCAAGGAAAGCTTATTACTACTCGTAAAATCCCTAATGTTTATACTAAGGTCTCCTCTATTGTTAAATAAATAAAAACTTTATGGATATAAAAACAATATCATCTGAAATTACAGATAGAATTGTAACTGAAGAACAATTATTGAAAGTATATAATGTGTCTTTAGATGAGTGGGAGATAGAAAAGAAAGTAATAAATACTTGGGAGGTAGGAGCTAAAGACCCCGAGGGTAATCTTGCTACAACTCCCTTATTCCAAATAAAACTTTGGTTAATCCCAAAGGGAGCTATAAAGGAGTTAAATAAAATACGCGAGGAATTTATAGAAGATTTAAAAAATATTTCTCCTAAAGTTTCCGCTATTAGTCACACCCCTGACGTATCTAAATCTTCTCATTTGTTGGAATTAAATTTATTTGATTTACATTTGGGGAAATTTTCTTGGGATAAAGAAACAGGTCAAGATTATGATTTAGAAATAGCATGTAGTTTATTTAGTGAGGCTGTAGATACTTTTATTCAAGATATATCTTCATACAATGTAGAAAAAATATTATTCCCTGTAGGGAATGACTTCTTTAATTCAGATAGAGCCCACCCCTTTAACAGCACAACAAAAGGAACCCCCCAGGAGGAAGATACTAGATGGCAAAAAACCTTTAAAACAGGAAGAAAATTATTAGTAGATAATGTATTAAAATTATCACAAATAGCTCCTGTAGATATAATAATGATTCCCGGGAACCATGATTTTGAAAGAAACTTCTATTTAGGCGATTCATTAGAAGGGTGGTTTTTTAATAATTCTAATGTAAATGTGGATAATTCTCCCAGCCCTAGAAAATATTACAAATACCATAGTGTTCTTTTAGGTTATACTCATGGGGATGAGGAAAAAATAGAAAACCTTCCTCTAATTATGGCACAAGAAAGCCCAATAAATTGGGCTCTTACAAAATATAGAGAATTTCATTTAGGTCATTATCACCATAAAAAAGATATTAAATATCAGGCCCTTAAAGAACACCAAGGAATAATTTTAAGATTTATGGGCTCTTTATCAGGGACAGATTCATGGCACCATAAAAAGGGATTTATTTCTAATGATAGATTAGCTGAAGCTTATTTATGGAGTCGAGAGAAAGGATTAAAAGCAACCTTCAACTTCAGAAAATAAAAATGGACCCTTCAAGTTTAGTTACTCCAAGATTAGTTAATTTTTGCAAAAACAAGAAAGCTATTGTAGTTTGTGGTTACACCAAAACAGGTAAAGTAAAAATAGCTCGCAAATTAGCTGAAGAATTAAATTATCCTCTATTCATATCAGACGATTATATTCAAGAAGAAGATAGAGTAGAATCCCTATACAAACTTATAGATGATATTCTTCCTTATTATAATCAGGGTAAACCTTTTATAGTAGAGGGGATATTATGTTTTAGACTATTAAGAAAAGGGGTTCAGTTAGGGAATTTTTACTCTGACTTCATTATAAAAACTGAATGTAGTGATAGAACCATACAATATTTTTATGATCAAGATGGAGAGAGTCACAAAATAAAAAGAGCTCTATCTTTTAATAAGGGTTTAAATACCATTTGGGAGGAATATTTAGACTTAATGGCCATAAATAGAATACCACCCCCTGAATTTCTCAGATTAAACACTTCTCTACCGGGTTTTTAAATTTTATATATTTATAAACAAAAGATTAAAGATGAAAATAACAGACCCCCAATTACAGGAACAAATAAAAGAATTTGCTCGATTATCAGATGAAATAGATGTGGTTAAAAATAAACTAAAAGAATTAGAAACCCAATATGGTTCCATTGAAGATATTATTCGTCCAGTATTAGAGCAGCTGGATGAAACTGAAGATAGGGCTTTGGAAGTAGGTAATATATTAATAACTATTAAGAAAAAGGGATATGAGAGAACTTCATATGCCTATAAAGAGGCCTTTGAATGGTTGAAGAAGAGAGTTAATCCTATTATGAGAAAATTAGTAGAAGAGGCTCTGGAGCAAACTAAGAAAATAGCTAAAATATCTTCTTCTATAGGGGTTCAAAAATTAGAAGAAAATAAAATATTAGATGCTATCAAGTCTTTTTTTAGTAATTGGGCTTCTAAGCTTTCGAATTATAATAAACAATTAGATTCTAATATAGATGAATTCAAATCAAGAATTAAATGAATTTGAAAATGAGATTTACCCTAAGATATTAAAGTACTGGCAGACTTTATCTAATAAACCTATCAATGTAGATTCAAAAAAAGATAGAAACTTAATAAAGCATTTGGGTTTAATAGAACAGGATTTTGATGTTTTGAGAGATTTAAAATTTTCTCTTATAAATGAGTAGATATCTTTATTATGTAGGGGGGTGTAACAATTTACCCTCTAATTATTATAGTGAAGCTTTAGAATTTTTATCCTATGAGAAAAGTTCTGACCAACACCATGCTTCTTCTAACATAGTCATAAATGGGGGAAATTACTATGGATACTATTCAGGCATCATAGCCGATGGGCTTTCAGCTGGGAAAGGTCCTATTTATTTTGAAGATAATGAAGCTTATTCCCCCCAAACTATTATAGGGGCTTTAGATGTTGAAAATATTGCTTCTCTTAGTGTTTTTGATGATGAGTATATAGTAGGTATGAAAGGTTATACCCCTGAATTAGAGGTTTTAGATGATAAAACCTACCATACATGTAAGGGTTCAGGCTTTTATACTTTAGTAGTGTGTGGTAATCTTGGATATAGATCTCAAAACTATGGTACCGTGTTAGTATGGCATATTCCTATAGGCTTATTAGGTCCTTATGCTTCAAGAATTCCTTTTCAAGGGGATAATATTGTAAGACCCGAAGCCAATATGACGGATGAAGAAGCGGCTTCTTATATCTTATTTAGTGGATTTGGTTTATTTCAGAATGATGGAGAACCAGCTTATTGGTATGCCCTATAATTTAAAGCAATCTGCCTTTTTAATTTGGAGCCTCAAAAGAGGCTTCATACATTCAATCTAATATGAAATTAGCTATAATAGGAAGTAGAAGTTTTAATGATTATAAAAAACTGGAAGATACCCTATTCCCTTATTTAACCCGAATTACACTTGTAGTTTCTGGGGGAGCTAGGGGGGCAGATACTTTGGGAGAACAATGGGCTAAAAATAATAATATAAAAACTCTAATATTCCCTGCAGATTGGGAGAAGTATGGAAAAAGAGCAGGATTTATTAGAAATGAAGATATAATTAAAAATTGCGAAGTATGTATAGCTTTTTGGGATGGCGAAAGTAAAGGAACAAAACATAGCATTTCATTGTGTGAAAAATATAATAAACCTTATAGGATAATTGGGATTTAATGGAATATAAAGATAAAATAATAGTAGTAGGCGCCGGAGTTGCAGGGGCTAATGCAATCACTAAATTAATAGACAACGGATATCCCGGGGAATTAATTACTGTTATTGATAGAGGAAGAGATCCTTACAACAGGAAGCCTGAAGAAATTATGAAAGGTTGGCTAGGGGCTGGGGGTTGGAGTGATGGTAAATTAACATATCATACTTCAATTGGGGGTCAACTATCAAAGTATTGTGGTAGGGATAAAGCTTATGATTTAATGAATCAAGTAATAGAAAATTTTAAGCGCTTTCACCCCCAACCTGAAAATATTTATTTATCTGACCCCAAGGAACAACCCGAATGGGTTAAGCCTTATTTTAGTTTAAGACTTTACCCAACATGGCATATTGGCACTGATTACTTATCAGAAATTGGTAAAAATTGGTATGAGTATTTGGTAGAAAAAGGAGTAAACTTTCTTTGGAGAACTAAAGTAAATTCTATTAATTTCCAAGAACAAAAAGTGTTTTATGAAGACAGAGATAATCGAATTATATTCCATAATTTTCAACCTTGGTTAGAATATGATAAACTTATATTTGCAGCAGGTAAATCAGGTATTGAATTTGCCCAAGAATTAATTAATCAATATAATCTTCCTACAGAACCAAAATCAGTACAAATAGGTGTTAGATTTGAAGCCCCCCAAAAACATTTTCAAAAAATAATTGATATTTCATATGATTTTAAGTTATATAAAAAAATTGATAATAGTGGGGTTTCTCTTCGTTCATTTTGTACTAATAATAATGCAGCTTATGTAGCAGTTGAAAAAACATATGGTGATGTTAGTTATAATGGTCATGCTAAGAAGGGAGAAGAATTTTATAATAGTATGACCAACTTTGGTATCCTAATGGAAATTCAAGACATTGAAAATCCTTTTGAATGGAGTAGAGAATTAGTTCAAAAATGCCAAATAAAAGAAATAGTAAATATTAACATTCAGTCTTTTGATTTAACACCTGGGGGTATAGCTAGCAGAGGTACTGGGGAAGTAATTAATAAAGGATTATATTATTCTCCCTCACAAACTCGTAAACCTTCTCAAACATCCGAGGGGGATGATATTTTAGTTTCCAAAATTTATCACTTACAGGGAGTTAGAGATGCTTTCAAGGGTTATTTTGAATATATTGAGAATTATATTGAAGATCTTAAAAAAGTATTCCCTACACTAGGAGATGATTGGGGTATTTATATCCCTGAAGTAAAATATTTAAGCCCTGAACCTCTAGTAGATTACAAGAATTTATCTTTAACCGAGTACCCTAATGTTTATTTTGTAGGAGATGTTTTAAGTGCACGAGGTATAACAGTAGCAGGCAGTCAAGGGATATACGCAGCAGAATCAATCTTAAAATAAATAATATTATGTCTGAAAAAGTTTATGAGTATAAAACTATTAAAAATAAGGGAGCTTTAATACACCTGATTAAGCTTCAAGGAGAGTCAAACTGGAAGTTTCATAAATGGGATGGACCGGCAATTGAGCCTTTAGATGAGGGTTGTGAATTTAAAACTTCTTATTATCTTCATGGGATTGAATATTCTAAAGAAAGATATACCCAAGTTTTGAGAGATAGAGAAGGAGTTCCATATTATAAACAAACGGGGAATAATAATAGATTTTAGTATGAGAATTGGTATAACAGGGACCCAATGTGTAGGTAAAACTAGCTTAGTTCAGGCCCTCCAAAATGACCCTGAATTTAAGAATTATGTTTTTAGAACAGAACGTTCTAAATATCTTAGAGATTTAGGGATTCCTCTTAATACTGATTCTACTATTGAGGGACAATCTTTATTCTTGGCAGAAAGAGCATTTGAGTTAAAAGAACCTAAAATAATAACAGATAGAACTATTATAGATGTAATGGCCTTCACTTTAACAGCTAAATCTATCCCCCATGATGAGGCTAAATTATTTTGTGAATTTGCTAAAATTTTTATACCTAGGTATGATTACATATTTTTTATTCCTTCTGAGGGGATAGAAATGAAAGATAACAAAGTAAGAGCTACAGATTTAGATTACCGAAAGATAATTGAAGATAAAATTATAGATTTAATTTTTGAATATAGAAATGAGATAAAGGATTATTGGGTTATATCTGGGGATGTAGAAGAAAGAATTAGTCAGATAAAAAGAGTAATATTTTCTTGATATTTATAACAAAATAAACCCACCCATATAAAAAAATTATATGAAAAAATCTGAATTTAAGAAAAGTATCAAAGAGGAAATAATCTCAACATTAACTACTCCCCTAAGTGAGAAAAAAGTCTATAAGTCGGCCGAGTATGAAGAAATAGATTCAGCTATTTATACTATTAGACAAGAAGCTGGGATTTTTCCTGAAGAAAAAGCGGTTGAAATTAACAAAGCTCTAGATATTATCCAAGGAATTAATGATTCTGAGAGTACAATGGAAGTAGATGAGGCCTCAAAAGAAGAAGTAGAAAACCAAAAAGAATTTAATAAGGAATTGGAAAAGACAGTTGATCTATCTAAGAAGGCCGGGATTATTGGTGAAGAGAGTGATGATAATAGTTGGTATGAGGGAGATAAGGAAGAAACCGACACTGATAAAGAACCTTCAAACAAAGAAATATCTAAAGGAGATTATGTTACCCAAATAGCCAATAAATTAGGAGAAGTAACAGGGGAGATGAAATCTTTAGTTAATAAATGGAAAAAAGAAGAAGGCCCTCAAAAAGATAAAGTATTAGCTAGATTAAAAGAATTAACCAAGATTAAAAAAGAGCTTGAAAAGCTTGTTTAACACATAATTACTGGTATAGGGGCCCTCCGATAAAGGGGGGCCTTCTTTCTCCCAAAGAGTAAAAAATGGAACACCAAGATTTAAAACAAATAATAAGGCAAGAATACGTTAAGTGTGCTCAATCACCTTCACATTTTATGAAGAAATATTGCCTTATTCAACACCCCCAAAGGGGTAGAATCCCATTTAATTTATATCCTTTCCAAGAAAAATTAATTGATCTTTTTAAAGATAACCCATACATTATAATAAATAAATCCCGTCAATTAGGGATATCTACATTAGTAGCAGCTTTTTCTCTGTGGATGATGCTATTCCATAAAGATAAAAATATTTTGTGTATAGCGACAAAACAAGATACAGCTAAAAATATGGTAACCAAGGTTAAATTCATGTATGATAATTTACCTTCTTGGTTAACAGTAGAGGCTGAAGAGTATAATAAATTAACTCTTAGATTAACTAACGGCTCCCAAATCAAAGCTGTGTCAGCCGCCGCGGATGCAGGTAGATCTGAAGCTGTATCTCTTTTAATTGTTGACGAGGCTGCTTTTATTGAGAATATAGCAAATATATGGGCTTCAGCCCAACAAACCTTAGCTACAGGAGGTCGTAGTATAGTATTATCTACTCCTTATGGTACGGGTAATTGGTTTCATAAGACCTGGGTAGCTGCTGAAAATAAAGATAGTGAATTTTTACCTATAAGATTACCATGGTGGGTCCATCCTGAAAGAGACCAAGCTTGGAGAGATAGACAGAATGAGCTATTAGGAGATCCTCGATTAGCGGCACAAGAGTGTGATAGTGAGTTTAGCACATCAGGAGATATTGTCTTTTATAGTGAATGGTTAGAATTTATAAAGGAAACTACCATAATGGAGCCTCTAGAAAGGAGAGGAGTAGACCATAATTTATGGATATGGGAAACTGTAGACTATTCTAGGGATTATATGGTTGTTGGTGATGTAGCTCGAGGGGATGGTAAGGACTTTTCAACGGCTCATGTTATAGATGTAAAATCTAATTACCAAGTAGCTGAATATAGGGGGCAACTTCCTCCTAAAGAATTTGGGTATTTTTTAGTAGGACTAGCTACCGAATACAACAATGCTCTTTTAGTTGTAGAAAATTCTAATGTAGGATGGGCTACTCTAGATGCTGTTATAGAGAGAGGGTATAGAAATTTATATTATTCTTTAAAAACAGACCAATTAAATGCTGAATCCTACCTTAGATCCTATGAAAACTCAAACGACCTAGTTCCAGGATTTACCACTTCACTTAAAACTAGACCTCTTATAATAAATAAATTTAGAGAATTTATAGGAGATAAATCAGTAACTATCCGTTCCAAAAGATTACTTGAAGAAATGAAAGTATTCATCTGGAAGAATGGAAGACCTGAAGCCCAACATGGGTATAATGATGATTTAATAATGGCTTTTGCTATAGGAATGTTTCTTAGAGATACTTCATTAAAATTTCAACAACAAAATTTAGATTTAACAAGAGCAGCTTTAGAAAACATAAGAAACAACAAGACCCCAGCTCCAGGAATTTATTCAAGTAGGAGTATTATTAACCCCTATAAAATAAAAATAGGGGAAAATCAGGAAGACATAAAGTGGTTACTTTAGAATATTTATAAAAAAACAAGATGGCAGATAAAGGAGTATTTTCTAGACTTAAAAGATTGTTTTCAACAGACGTAATATTACGTAACACAGGAGACAATCAACTAAAAGTTTTTGATATAAATAAAGTTCAACAGGCAGGACAAATAGAAACTAATTCTATAATTGATAGATTTAATAAGATATTTACCGCTTCCCCCACTTCATTACATGGAGTACAGTTAAACATTAACTATCAAACCTTAAGATCCACATTATATTCAGAATATGATGCTATGGATACGGATGCTATTATATCTTCGGCCTTAGATATAGTAGCTGATGAGTCTACTTTGAAAAACGACATGAATGAGGTTCTATCTATACGTTCATCAGATGAAGATATTCAAAGGTTATTGTATAATTTATTCTATGATGTTTTAAATATTGAATTTAATTTGTGGCCCTGGATTCGCAATATGTGTAAATATGGGGACTTTTTCTTAAAATTAGAAATAGCTGAGAAATATGGGGTTTATAATGTTATTCCCTATACAGCTTTCCATATGGAGAGATTAGAGGGATTTGATAGGGATAATCCTAATGATATAAAATTTAGATTTCACCCTGATGGGTTAGCTCCTTACAGCTATGGGTATAGTAATACCTCCAATCCTAATTCTCTAACAGGAATTATTTTTGATAATTATGAAATAGCTCATTTCAGATTATTGACAGATATGAATTTCTTACCCTATGGAAGATCATATATTGAACCTGCTCGTAAATTGTTTAAGTCCTACACATTAATGGAGGATGCTATGTTAATCCATAGAATAGTAAGGGCTCCTGAAAAGCGTATATTTTATATGAATATAGGAGGCATCCCCCCTCATGAAGTAGATGCTTTTATGGAAAAAACAGTTACTAAGTTAAAACGTACTCCTTTTGTTGATGAAAATACAGGAGAGTATAATTTAAAATTCAATATGCAGAACTTTATTGAAGATTATGCTATACCTGTGAGGGGAAATGACACAGCCACCAAGATTGAAAATTTAAATGGACTTCAATGGAATGGGATAGAGGACGTTGAATATTTAAGGGGTAAATTATTTGCTGCCCTAAAAATTCCTAAAGCTTTTATGGGTTATGATGAAAACCTAGAAGGAAAAGCAACACTAGCAGCCCAGGATATAAGATTTGCCCGTACCATAGAAAGGATACAACGTATAATACTTTCTGAATTATATAAGATAGCCTTAGTACACTTATATGTTCAAGGTTATAAGGATGAGCAACTATCTAATTTTGAAATAAACCTCACTACTCCTTCTATAATATATGACCAAGAAAAAGTAGCATTAATGAAGGAAAAAATGGCTCTATCATCTGAAATGTTAGAGAAAAAGCTGTTCCCTTCAGATTGGATATATGATAATATATGGCACCTTAGTGAAGATATATATGATGAATTTAGAGATCTTATTAGAGAGGATGCTAAGAGATCCTTCCGTCTTACTCAAATTGAAGAGGAAGGAAATGATCCTGTAGAAACAGGTAAATCTTACGGCACCCCCCATGATTTAGCTTCTTTATACGGAAGGGGAAGATACCAAAACAATTCTGAAAGTATTCCTGATGGGTATGATGAAAATAAGGAAAAGGTTATTTTAGGTCGTCCTAAAGAAAAAGCTTCAAATCGAAATACTCAAGATGATAATTTAGGAAAAGATAGATTAGGAGTGGATAGAATGAAGGGGAGAGAAAAAACCCAAAATAGTCTAAAAGCTAATTATAAAGGTAATTCTCCGTTAGCCTTAGAGAGTAGTTTGGCAAAGAAACAAAATTTCCTTAAAGATATTCGCTTAGATAAGAAAAAATTAATTTTTGAAGAGGACTCAAAAGAAAATCCTTTATTAGATGATTCTCGTTTGAAAGATTAAGATTTTTTACATATTTATAAAAAACAAGCAAAAGTGAAGCATTCTAAAATAAAAAATCCCAGTATTCTTTTTGAAATTTTAGTTAAAAAGATTACTTCTGATACTTTATCTGGAGGAGATTCTCCCGCTTTAAATATCTTAAAAAAATATTTTGTTTCTACTGAGTTAGGGAAAGAATATAGATTATATGAAACTTTATTAAAATATAAGGGGCTGGATGAATCTAGAGCTAATAGCATTCTATCTACTATAATAGATTCCTCCCAAAAGCTTAATAGAAATCAATTAAGAAGAGAAAAATATAATTTGGTAAAGGAATTAAAAGAACACTACAATATAGATGAACTTCTAAAAACTAAGATCAATAATTATAAATTTTATGCTTCTATATACAATTTGTTAGAAATATATAACAATCCTCAATATACGGATCCCAAACACATAATTGATAATAAAGCTACCCTATTAGAATACATAACAAAACCCATAGTTGAAGAGGGTGAAAATAAAAAAAATATATTTGAGGAGTTTAAGGAATACCCAAAGGATCTTCGTATATTAACCTATAAAATTTTATTGGAAAGATTTAATAGTAAACATTCTAGTAATCTTAATCCTAAACAAAAGAGAATATTAAAGGAATTTATTAACTCAGTTGATAGTTCTCCCCATTTAAGAGAATTTTATAATAGTGAAATGTTAGAAGTAGGGAGAGAATTAAAAAAACAAATAAAGAAGATCACCTCTCCAGCAGTAAAAATTAAATTAGAAGAAATATCCAAATTTGTAAAAGAATTAGATAAAAAAGAAAAAATTAATAGTGAGCACTTAGTTGATCTCCTCCAATTTCACTCTTTATTAGAAGAACTTTCAAAAGTGAATAAGTAGTATGGCTGAAAATATAATAAGACCTTCACAAGTTTCTCCTGATTTTATTAAGAAATTGGAAAAGGAATATGGTCCTGTTGATATGGAGCGTGATTTTTTTTCTGATAACTTAAGCATATATTATAAATCAGATGAGGGGGATCCTAAAAACCATAGGGTTATAAAATTAGCTAGTTTTGAGGAAGCATTTGTTCAATTAAGCAAAGCTTTAGATTCTCTTATAGAAACCTCAAGACATAAAGAAGGGGAAAAAGACCCCAAAATAGATGAAATTGCAAATGAAGTAAGAGAAACTTTTAATAAATTTAGAACTCATTTAAGAAAGAATTATCCGGAACAGTATGATATTATGAAACAACAACTAGGAAATTTAGATGAAACCTCAAATACAGGAGGGTCTCCTTCTTCAGCTTCTTTTACTTCGGGAGGGGGGATGCAACATTCTTCTACTTCTGTTAAAGCCCCTAAATCTTACTATAAATTAGGGTATAAACTTGTACCTAAAAAGGTACCAAATTCGGGGCTAGAAGTAAACCAATTATTTGAAGAAGGAGAAGAAACAGCAGCTAAGAAATTTCAGAAAAGAAGAATAGAAGCTTTTGATCTTATAGAAAAGCAATTAAATGATTTATATAAAATTTTAGATAGTAAGAAAACCGAAACTATAGAATATTATAACACCAACCCTGAAACCTATGCTATAGTAGTCCCTACAGATTTAGTATTAGACTATATCAAAGATATTTACAGACTTTTAAATAACGACGAAGGATAATGAAAACATTACAAGAACAATATAATTTAATTAAAGAAAACAAAGCCCCTAAGGATGTTTTTATCAAAGAGGCTAAAGCTCAATTTCCGGATATAATTCCTATGAGCAGTGATTTCAATAGTATCGTTTCTATTTTAAAGAGATACCATATCATATCTGAAGGGATTGGGGGGGTAGCAACTTCTAATCCTATTAAACCCGAGTGGTTCCAAATATTTGAAGAATTCAATACTACTAAAGTTGAAGAGAAAAAAACTTCAGAAGAAGTAGAAGAACTTCAAACTAAAGGTTGGGATATGAAAAACAAGGACGAAATTGATAATGTCTTTGGGATGGAATTTTTACAAGGCTTTTATGCTGAAATGGGAGATCCTAAAAATAAGGATAAATCCGTTGAGGATTTGAAGAAAATAGTTGCTAAAAACTTAGCAAAAGATCCTTTATTTTATATTAAAGGGGGGCAGTTTGGAGTTAAGGGTTTAGGCTATACTGACGAAGCCCCGGGTTTAAAAGCTTCTAAGACAGACCAAATGGTTAAAGTTCCTTTAAAAGAAATGAAATACAGCCCCAAAAATCGCCAAGCTATGAAAAAGCTATGGGGATTAACAGATGAGGAAATTGACGAAAAAGAGAAATGGAATAATGACCTAAAAAAAGGCACGAAAACAATTCAGGATTATGCAAATTCCCCTTTAGGTAAAAAAATGGAAAAGATTATGACGGGGGGTTTAAAAGAAGAAAATGATACTGATAATTTGGAATCAGTAAAAGGAAACAAAAGTCAAATTGAGGATATTAAAAGCCAACTTGATTCATTAGAGGTAGAATACCAAATGTCAGATAATGAGACCAAACCTTTTAAAGTAATATACAAACCCATAAATAAACCTGATGATTGGTATTCTAAGTTTGATAATATAGTACATTTAGCTAATTTAGGGGGAGTAGTAAAAACTAAAAATCTATCTGAAGAAGATTTAGGGAAAAGCAATAAGTTTGTAGCAGCTCTAGGTTCAAAATTAATTAAATCTGAAGATAAAGAGGATTTTATTAAACAGGTTGAAAGTCAAGGTTTTTCTCTTGAGAAAATTTTAGAGCCTGAAGATGATGGTTATAGAGGGCATAGTATCATAAATAGATCTTGGACCTACGGGATGCCTAAATTTAAAGGTCTTCTAGGTCCTATGAAAGATGTGGATACAATAAGATACGAAACTCAGGAAGTTTATGATAGACTTTCTTTAGAAGAAAATAATATGTATAATCACAAAAACACAAATAAAATGGGTAAAATTTCATTATTAGACTTAGTAGAAGGAAAAATTCCTGAAAAAAAGGCTCTTGTTAAACCAAAAAGAGAATCTATTGAAGATAGAATTAGAGAGATTGAAAAGAAAGGTTCAGTAGCCGCCCTGGAAGCAAAAATGAATGCCCTAGATGAGGAAATTGAAGCTCGTGAATCAAAATTAAATATGATTAGCGAGAATAGTGATTTTGAAGAATTTGTTAATACTGATAAAGTAAAGGAAATTCAAAGAGAAATAAAAGAACTCACTCAGGCTAAAGAAAGATATGGGAAGCAATATGAGAGATCTGCCGGCAAGTCTTATGTTAAACCGGCTCCTGTAATCGAAGAACCTGTGAGTGAAGATCCTATAATGGAAATTAGAAGAGGTAAAAATAAATAAATTAAATGTTTAACTTAAAAAAGGAGAATTAATTATGGAATGGTCAACAATTATTAGTTTAGTACTTACAGCCCTATTTGCCATTGGGTTAGGGTCTCAAATTACTAAAATGAAAGGTTTTTTAAACCAAATTAAAGAATTCTTTGTTGTTTTAACAGATGCTCTGAATGATAACACTGTTACTAAAGAAGAATTAAAGAAGATAGTGGAAGAAGCTATCAAGTTATTCACATTCTGGAAACCAGAAGAAAAGCAAGCAGTTAATAACTCTCTTAAGAACAAAAAGAAACTTACTTTTTAATACAGAATGAGAACATTACTTATTGAGACTCAACGTTTCTCTCCAAGATCCCTTCTATCAGAGGCTAAGCTCTCTGATAGGGGGAATCTTATGGTATCTGGAATTTTAGCTACAGCTGACTTAAAAAATGGCAATGGTAATGGGCGTTATTATTCTAGGGATTTATGGGAACGAGAAACCAATAAGTATGATCAAGTAATTAAAGAAAACCGAGCAACGGGAGAATTAGATCATCCTGAAAGTCAAGTAATCAATAACAAAAACGTATCCCATATTATCCGAAAGATATGGTGGGAAGGTAATAATGTGTTAGGATTAATAGAAGTGCTACCCACTCCTTCAGGAAATATCTTAAAAGTGTTATTAGAAAACAATGTTGCTGTAGGAATTTCTTCTAGAGGAATGGGTTCACTTGAACAAAGTGGAGATGTGATGGAAGTTCAAGATGATTTTGAATTATTATGTTGGGACTTCGTAAGCACTGCTTCAAACCCAGGTTCATATCCTAATCTATTAAGAGAAGGATTAGATTTTTCACCCCAAAAATCATATAGTAGGGTAAATAAAATTATTACCGAAATTCTTTGCGCCCACGGGTCATGCCCTATTTTATAGTTTAATACTTTATTTGCGTGATAATGAAGGAGAGGTCGAAAGATCTCTCCTTTTTTTAACAATTTTTGAAAATCCTTCATGTATTTATAAACGTCCAATATGCCATTCTTATATGGTATCCTTTCTATTATAAACCCCCCATTGTGTCTCGATTTTACAATAGACATAGTTTCCAAAAAAAATAAGGAAAAATGAGTAGAAAATTATTAGAAGAAGCAATTGCCGATGCTAAAACTTTAAAGGAGACAGCTATCCAAAATGCTAAAGCTGCTTTAGAAGAATCTTTTACCCCACATTTAAAATCATTGTTAGCTTCAAAATTAGAAGAAATGGAAGAAGAAACCCCAGAATTTGAAAATTTCTCTTTAGAGGAAGATTCTGAAAACCAAGAGGAAGAACTTTCTTTAGAAGAAATTTTAAAGGAGTTGTTAGGCTCGGATGAGGAAGAAACTTTAAAAGAAGAAGAAACAGAAAATGGGGATGTGGAAAATGAAACTGAAGAAGCTGAAGAAACTGAAGAAACTTCTGATGAAGACACTGAGATCGATTTAGAAAATATGACTGAAGAAGATCTTATGAGTTACATAGAAGAAGTAATTTCAGAGATGGTAGAAGCCGGAGAATTAGAAGCAGGCGAAAACTTCCAGCAAGAAGAAAATTCTGAAGAAAATTTAGCCAATATGGGAGATAATAACCTCGGAGACGAGAATATGGAAGGTCTTCCTATTGAGGAAAAAATTTCTAAAGATAAAAATTCAGCCCAACTAAAGGCACAATTAGATGAAGCTACTAAAAAAATAAAAGCCTTACAGCTTGAAATGAAAGAAGTTAATCTTTTAAATGCCAAATTACTTTTCTCAAACCGCATTTTCAAAAACAAAGATCTTAGTAAACAACAGAAGAATGAAGTATTAACAGTCATGGATAAAGCTAAAAATAAGCAAGAAGTCGAAATTATTTATGAAGCTCTGAATAAGAGTCTGAGAGATAATAAGAAACCTATTAGAGAAAGTATGATAGGGTCTGCTTCTAAAGCTATAGCTTCTAAAAAAACTCCTATTGTTGAAACAGATGAAGTGATACTGAGGATGCAGAAATTAGCAGGTATAATTTAAACACAAAAAAAAAACAGATAAAAAGATGTCACAATTACAACAACTTCTAGAAAGCGCTAACAACTTTAAAAATGTGCAGAAAGATGCACAAAGGTTAGCATCCAAATGGGAGAGAACAGGCCTTTTAAAAGGTTTAGATGAAAATAGCAGAAATAGCATGGCCCTAATGCTTGAAAACCAAGCGAAGCAATTAGTAGTAGAAGGTTCTACAACTGGCGGAGCAACTGGTGCCGGTACTTTTACAGTAGGTACTGGAGCACAATGGGCTGGTATAGCTTTACCTTTAGTTCGTAAAGTTTTCGGCCAAATTTCAACTAAAGAATTTGTCTCTACCCAACCAATGAATATGCCCTCTGGTCTTGTATTCTTTTTGGATTTCCAATATGGAACTACAAAGACCCCATTTACTGCAGGTCAATCTCTTTATGGTGATACCGGTAGTAATTTTGGTAATACTAACACAGGTGGTTTATATGGAGCCGGTAGATTTGGTTTCTCAACCCAAAATACTTCCTCAGCCACTACACTCACAGCTACTTCCTCAGCCGATTGGTTCCGTGATTTAAACGCAGATGGTGACTATTCAGCTTCTTTTGGTAGTTATTCAACTTACCAGATTACTACTGCCTCTTTAGGTTCAGTATATGACACTAATGCTCTTCGTGGGTTCTATATCTCAGGTTCAGGTATTCTTCCCTCAAACATTTTACCAGCGTTTACCAAAGTTACAGGTTCAAACCTAATGTTTATTGCTGCTGATAATTTATCAGTATCAGGTTCAGCTGTTACAGTATTCTTTACTCTTCAACCAACCGATGCTAAGAGAGGTGATTTTGAAGATGGTAACACTAACTTAAATGCAGGTAATACATCACCTATCACTATCCCTGAGATTAACATTGATATGAGAAGTGAAGGTATAATAGCCAAAACTAAAAAGTTAAAGGCTGTTTGGACTCCTGAATTTGCACAAGACCTTAATGCATATCAATCCCTTGATGCTGAAGCTGAAATTACTTCAGTATTAGGAGAGTATATTTCATTAGAAATAGACCTTGAAATGCTTGATATGCTTGTAAACGCCGTTCCATCAAGTCAAATTGAATATTGGACAGCTGAAAACAATAAGGCTCTAAACTCTGGAGGCTTTACTAATACTAGTTTAGGGTATTACAATACTCAAGGCGGATGGTTCCAAACTTTTGGTACTAAGATAAATAAAATTAGTAATATTATCCACCAAAAGACCCTTCGTGGGGGAGCTAACTTCTTAGTATGTTCACCTTCAGTAGCTACAATCCTTGAATCAATACCAGGGTTTGCTAGCAATTCAGATGGAGATGCTGCTAAAATGACTTACGCTTTTGGTGTTCAGAAATCAGGCCAATTACAGAACAAATACACTGTTTACAAGAATCCTTACATGACTGAGAACACAGTTCTTATGGGATTCCGTGGAAACCAATTCCTAGAAGCAGGTGCTGTTTTTGCTCCTTATATTCCCCTGATTATGACTCCATTAATCTATGATCCGGATAGCCTTACTCCACGTAAAGGTCTGTTAACTAGATTCGCTAAGAAAGTAGTAAGACCCGAGTTCTTTGGTAAGATTTATGTTAGCGGTTTAAATACTATTTAAACTCCACATATAATCCCGCTTAAAAGAGGTGCCCTTATTGGGCACCTTTTTTTATTTGGAACACTTCCAGATGACAAAAAGATTTGGCTTTTGAAAACCCCCTTCGTACATTTACAGTATAAATTAAAAAACCATGACCCAATTAATAGATGCTATTTTAGAGGAGGCTGAACCCCTTATAATAGACATGATTGCACGCCAAAAACGCCTATTTGAAAAGGCTTTTGAGAGGGAAATGACCCCCTATGATATAGAAATGGCTAGGCTTACACTAATTTTAGACCTTTTAAGAGCTATCGAGATATATACCCTTCCTACAGATAAATTGGTTGAATCTTATAGTTCTACTTCTATTAAGGGCAACATGCAAATTTCAGCTACCATAGCCAGAGAAGATGTTGAATATTATTTTGTTACTGAAGCCATTTATGCCGGGGGGCATAACATTCAGAGACTCCATTACAGATATTTAACCAGAACTAATCTTCCTAAGACAGGTAGATCAGAAAAAACCAAACAAGTTGAAGAACATATTAAGAAATTATCCAAGTTGGATAAAATAAATTTAGAAATTGAGGGGATACAGAAGGTAATATCAAACTATAACAAAAAAATAGACAATATAAATTCAATGAGTGATCAGGATATTTTAGATGACCATGAAAAAAATAGAGAATATGGTTCTATTAATATCACTTGGGATGAAGTAGTTAAGAGAGGAGCTGACAAAAATTACAATTACAACCCCCAGGAGTTTGAAAGAAGCCAGGAAAGTTATAAGCAGAGTATCATACAGGGAAAGAGAAATTCAATAACCAATTACAAAGAAGCCATCAAGGATAATGAAAAGCGTATACGTAAACTAATTGCCAAATTAGAAGCTTTAAACCTTTAAATTGAAAAATTATTATGAGAACAACTACTGTTACTACTGTTACAGGAGCAAATGGGGATTCGGTAAAAGATTGGTGGTATAGAGATGGAAAATCTTATTGGAGAGATAAAAGAGATAATTCTATTAACTTTATAAATACAGGTCTCATAAACAGAATCAGAGAAATTCGTAAGAGCCACAGCTTATATAATATTCCTTTAAAAGAACATGCCTTTTTGGGTAAAAAAATTCTTTGGGGAAAGAAAAAATATATAATAGAATCCATCCACAAACAATGGTATTGTGGTTTTTATTTAGTGGCTCTTATTAGAGATAAAAATAACTCCCATGGTTGTGTTTACATTGAAAATATTAGTTGCCATGACCATAACATTTTAGACGGGGTTAAAGAATTTTCAAAGAAAGCAACTTTTTTAGATTAATAAAGACTTTTAATATTTTTTATAAGAGAGTTAGGATTCTTTGAATCCTTTCTTTATCTTCAAAGAATTATCCGTATTTATGGGAAACAATTAAATTTATGAAAGAAACCCCCTCAAATTTACCGTTTCAAAGCTTTGTTTTGAATTATCCCTTCACGTTAAATACTAAAAATCCTAACAATATATGGATGCAAGAATTAAATCCTGAAGATTTAGTTGTGAATAAGCCTAAGGCTTACAAACAATTTATGGATTTATATAACTTCTTAGCAGGCCAGTCTTTAGTTTATCTACTTCCTTCTGAGGGGGAATTTCAAGATTTAGTTTATGTTGCCAACATAGGCTCATATTTGCCCCACCTCCAAGATAGAAATGTAATTTTACTTTCCAATTTTACTTCTCCCCCTAGACAAGGAGAGGAAAAAGTAGGGGAAAAGTTTTTTAAGCAAATGGGGTATGAAACTTTTATTAGTCCTTATAAGTGGGAGGGAGAAGCAGATTTAAAGTATTTGGGAGATAATGTTTATATTGGGGGGTATGGGATTAGGTCTCAATATAAAGCGTATGAGTGGATGAGTAAGACCTTTGATATGAATATTGTCAAGGTAGCTATGGTTGATGAATACTTGTATCATTTAGATTGTTCTATATTCCCGCTTAGTAAAGACAAAACTTTGGTGTGCACGGAGTTATTCGAGAGAGATGAGATCGCCGAAATAGAGCGCTATACTGAGGTTATAGACGTAGATATTGACCATGCATTTAATGGGTTAACTAATTCAGTGCGTTTAGATAATATGATATTAACAGCTTCAAATATATCTGAATTAAAGAGGACAGATGAAGATTATAAAGGAGAAAAAGAAAAATTAAGATTTCTTGAGGATTTATGTGCCGAGGAAGGGATGGAACCAGTAATTTTTAATATTTCGGAATACATGAAGTCTGGTGCTCTTCTTTCTTGCTGTGTATTTCACCTAAACCGAGTGGACCATAACAAAACCTTAATTTAATTTTATGGCAAAAAGTATAGAAACTTGGTTAAAGGAGGATGTTAAAAAATATCTTAGGATGTCTATAAATGAATTAAGTAATACTTTTTTCTTTAGAGACCCTCCTCGCCCCATGTACATAGATAATGAACACTTTTATGCTCCGGCGGATGGGGTAATATTATACCAAAAAATAGTAGATCCGGGAGAAAGAATAGTTGAAATAAAGGGGGTAGATTATACGTTGCAAGATGTTTTAAGTGATTCTACTTACAATAAACCTTCTTTAGTTATAGGAATTTTTATGTCCTTCTATGATCCCCATATAATAAGAATACCTTATAGGGGGGCCGTTAAATTTGAATATATAGATCCTATAGAATCTGTAAACATACCCATGTTAGCAGTTGAGAAAGATATTTTGAATAAGGTAATTAACCCCAATAATATGGGGTATTTAAAAAAGAATGAGAGGATGAGATTAAGTATAAATTCTCTACCTTTAGGTTATAAATATAATATGTGTTTAGTAGCAGATGAGGATGTTAATGTTATAGCCCCCTTTATTAAGAATAAAGATGAATGTGAACAAAACCAAAGATTTGCTTTGGTAAGATGGGGATCCCAAACAGAATTAATTCTTCCCCTAGACCCTAGGTTTGATTTTGAATTATGTCAAAAGGACCATATGCATGTTGAAAGTGGTATTGATCCCCTAGTAAAAATAATATATAAATAATCATAACTATAGAATGGATCCTAATAGAACTCTAGAAGCTCAAGAAAGATTTGCATTAAAAGATAAACCAAAAGGCCCTATAAAATTTAAATTACCCTTAAATGAAGAGCAAAAAGAAGCAAAAAGATTAATATTAGCTAATACTTTAGCTCTAATAGCGGGCAATCCAGGGTGTGGGAAAACCTTCGTAGCTGTAGAGATAGCCTTAGATCTTTTTTTTAAGAAAGAAGTTAAAAAAATAGTAATAACTCGCCCTACAGTATCAAAAGAAGAAATAGGATTCCTACCTGGGGATGTGTATGAAAAATTAGATCCCTGGATGCAACCTATCTATCAAAACATGTTTCTTCTTTATGATAAAGTTAAAATAGAAAAACTAATTTCTGAAGGAAAAATAGAAATAGTACCTCTCAGTTTTATGAGGGGATTAACTCATTTGGATAGTGTTGTGATAGTAGATGAGGCTCAAAATATTACCCATGAGCAAATGGAGATGATAGTGACTCGTTTAGGGTTAAGATCTAAAATGATTATTTGTGGGGATGATGGGCAAATAGATTTAAAAAATAAAAAGGATTCTGGTTTTAAACTTCTTTACTCAGCTGCAAAGAAGATAGATGGTATGGTATCCATTACATTACTAAAAAATCATAGAAATCCTATAGTAGAAGATTTAATAAGATTTTATGAAGAGGCAAGTGAAAAGGGGATATTAAATACCAATGGGAAAAATTTAAAATTACAATAAACAATCAAGATTTTAGTGCAGGGCTCAATTGAGCCCTTTTTTTATCATATTTATAACCAAAACCACATAATGGCTGCAGGAAAATATAACTTTACTATAGAGCAGGGAGCTACTTTAGATTTTGAAATAAGGTATAAAGATGGAACTGGGACAGCTGTGGATCTATCAGGGTATACCGGGAAGATGCAAATTAGATCCAATTATAGTGGTAGTGGTAGTACATATCTAACTCTTACTTCTAGTTTAGGAGATACTTATACTAAGTCTAGTTCAAGTTTATTCTTAAGTTTTTCAGGGAGTGATTTAAATAATCCTCCTACTTCGGGGAGCATAGGAGTTTATATTGGATGGTATCATACTAATACCCTAAATTACATAAGCCCAGCTTATTATGATTTAGAAATTACAGCGGCCGATAGTACTAAAACTAGAATAATAGAGGGTAAAATTAATCTTTCAAGACAAGTAACCGATTAATGGCTGACTGCAATAAAGTTAATATAGATTCTACTCTTGATAATCAAGTAGAAATTCAAGTTACTAATAATCAAATAGAGATTATTAGCGAATCTTGCCCTACTAATGTAGAAATAAATCAACCTATAACTACAATAGTGGAAGTAACTTCTCCTGGTCCCTCAGGAGTATCAGGTACTGCTGGTTCTAGTGGTTTATCTTATGGTACTTCTGGTACTTCAGGGGATAAAGGTTCATCTGGTACTTCAGGAGAAAAAGGAACTTCAGGGTCATCAGGGGCTTCAGGTACTTCAGGTTCAAGTGGAGCATCAGGTTCTACAGGTACTTCAGGCTCAAGTGGTACTTCAGGTTCAAGTGGCGCTTCAGGTACATCAGGTTCATCAGGTACTTCTGGTACTTCAGGTTCATCAGGAGCAAATGGTACATCAGGTTCAAGCGGTGCTTCAGGTTCAAGTGGTATATCAGGTTCTACAGGTACTTCAGGTTCATCAGGGGCAACAGGTGCTTCAGGCTCAAGTGGTACTTCAGGTTCAAGTGGCGCTTCAGGTACTTCAGGTTCAAGTGGTACTTCAGGTTCATCAGGAGCAGATGGCACATCCGGTTCTACAGGTACTTCAGGTTCATCAGGTGCAACAGGTTCTACAGGTACTTCAGGTTCATCAGGGGCAACAGGTGCTTCAGGCTCAAGTGGTACTTCAGGCTCAAGTGGCGCTTCAGGTACATCAGGTTCAAGTGGAACATCCGGTAATACAGGATCATCAGGAATTTCAGGTTCAAACGGTACTTCGGGTTCATCAGGTTCAAGTGGTACTTCAGGTTCATCAGGTGTTTCGGGTTCATCAGGCACATCAGGTTCAAGCGGTTCTTCAGGTACCGCAGGTACATCAGGTTCAA